>SAMEA104315439__coassemble_252_pt1 | contig 26171 bp, 24 predicted proteins | sample SAMEA104315439__metabat2_low_PE_048 | metagenome-assembled genome bin SAMEA104315439 (sample SAMEA104315439) | gut metagenome | biome: Monkey gut; feature: monkey-associated habitat; material: faeces | place: China | collected 2013 | reverse complement strand
AGTAAATGTTATACCTATTGAATATTGTTTTTTATCATAATCCAAAAAAGTATAAGTTTTGAGAGTAAATATATAAAAAGGTATACTGCACATAGTAGTTTTATTACTACTAACAGTATACCTTTTTGTTTATTCATCTTCTTTTTTGTGAGTTATTTTATTTAGGATAACAATTGTTAAGAAAATTATAGTCATTGCGATAAAGATTGAAAGAATGCCTTTCCAACTTATATCAAGGGCTTTTAAAATATTTTCTTTAACTGTAACATTACTATATATATTAAGTAGAAACATATATATACCTCCTATAATAAACCTAGGATTACACCACCAGCGACAACTGAGGCGATTTGTCCTGCAACATTTGCGCTAGCCGCATGCATTAACAAGTGGTTAGTTGGGTCTTCTTGGACACCAAGTTTTTGTACTACACGTGATGCCATTGGGAAAGCTGAAATACCAGCAGCACCGACCATTGGGTTGATTTTTTTCTTTGAGAAAAGATTTAAGAATTTAACGAACATTACACCACCAAATGTATCAAAGACAAAGGCAACAAGGCCTAAACCTATAATCATTAATGTTTCTGGAGTAACAAATTCTTCTGCTTTCATACTGAAAGAAATTGTAATACCAAGTAATAAAGTAATTAAATTAGAAAGAATATTACTTGCAGTATTAGATAATGAATCTAGTACACCACATTCTCTAATTAAATTACCAAACATTAAAAATCCTACTAAAGAAACTGAAGCGGGAGCGATAAGTCCTGCAATAATTGTTACTACAATTGGAAAAATAATCTTGGTTGCTTTTGATACACTCTTTGGATTATATTCCATTTTTATTCTTCTTTCTTTTTTAGTTGTAAGACTCTTTATAACAATTGGTTGAATCATTGGAACCAGTGCCATATAGCAGTAAGCTGCTACCGCAATAGCACCAACATATTTACTCTTTAATACTTGGGATACTAAAATTGAAGTAGGTCCATCAGCTGCACCAATTATACCAATACTAGCCGCATCCGCAATATCAAATCCACAAGCAGAAGCAACTACCATTGTAAAGAAAATACCAAATTGAGCAGCGGCTCCTATAAATATTAATTTAGGATTTGATAGTAATGGTCCAAAATCAATCATCGCACCTATACCTATAAATAATAATAATGGTAAAATTTCTGATGCACCTATTCCCGTTTCAAATAACCATTGGATTGCACCTACTACTTCATTTTCACCACTACCTTGATTAATTACACCTGATAATGGAAGATTCACAATAATTGCACCAAATCCCATGGGTAGTAGAAGTGATGGTTCTAGATTTTTCTTAATCGCAAGAATAATTAATATTATACCAACTACATACATTACTGCTTGTTGCCACGTAATGTTTTTAATTCCTTCTAATAAAAAATCCATAAATTCTCCTCTTTAAGTTTTTTATTTTTTAAACATCAACAAAGATATCATATTTTGACATTTTTTGCAATTACTTTACAAGGGTTTATTATAATTTATCTGTTAACACTTTTATTACTCTAGCTGGATTACCAACCACAATACTATTACTTGGAATATCTTTAGTAACAACACTTCCTGCACCAATTACAGAGTTATCCCCTATTGTAATTCCAGGTAATACAACAACATTCCCACCCATCCAAACATTATTACCAACTGTTATTCTTTTCGCATATTCTAATCCTTTATTTCTTGTTTCATAATCTAATGGATGATTAACAGTATAAAAACTACAATTTGATCCTATAAAAACATTGTTTCCAAATATTACTTTTGCAGCATCTAATATTACTAAATTATGGTTTGCGTAAAAGTTATCTCCAATTTCAATATTATAACCATAATCACACCAAAATGGTGGTAAAATAACAAACTCTTTTGGAGTTTTACCTAACAGTTTAATTAATACTTCTTTTTGTTTTTGAGTTTCACTTGGTTTAGTATTGTTAAATGCAAAACATAAATCTTTAGCTATATTACGTTCATTTACAAGTTGAGAATCTGCTGAATCGTATAATTCTTCATTTATCATTTTATTTTTTTCTGTCATCATAACACCTCGTATATATTATAACAATTATTTAAACAAAATAAAAAGTAAAACTCTATTTTTAATTATTTACCAAAATTTGACAATTATACTAACTTATTATATAATTATTGTGGAGGTGCGATATGAACGTTTTATTTTTTCTTACTCCTAAAAATAAAGTAGAATATATATATGATTACTATTCAATGCGGCAAGCATTAGAAAAAATGCAATATCACAAGTATTCTGCCATACCTGTTTTAAATAAAACAAATGAATATGTAGGAACTATATCTGAAGGGGATTTGCTTTGGTATATAAAGGAAACCGAAAACTTTAATTTAAAAGATGCAGAAAATATTATGATATCAAGCATTAAAAGATCTCGTGATATTAAACCAATTAAAGTAACTTGTGAAATGAATAATTTAATATCACTAGTTATTAATCAAAACTTTGTTCCTGTAATTGATGATTATAATAAGTTTATAGGAATTGTTACAAGAAAGGATGTTATAACATATTGTTATAATGAACTGGCAAAAAAATAGTATATTACTTCTAAGTCCTTTATTAGGGCTTTTTTTTATTGTCAACCACAAAAATGGAGTTTCATTATAAATAAAAAATGGATAAACTAGTTAATTACTGTCTATCCATTTTATTTATTATTACATATCTATGATATCTCTATCTTCTAGAATTTTCTTTTTTGCTGTTTTAATCTTATGACTAAATACGGTTACTTCAATGATATCACAAATACCATCAATTATTAAGCAGTATCCAGCAAATATCATTATTGTATCAAAAGTACCAAACATTACCACAGTACCAAGGGCTATTGCTACTATTGAAAGTAAAGTTAAAAATATCCAACCTTTAATATGAGCTCTTGCACAATAAATGCTATCAATTAATGATGTAGTACCATCAACAATAATATATATGCCAAAGATAATTGTAAGTAATTCTGTTACTATTACTGGATATGTTAAACAGAAGATTCCTGATAGTATTAAGGCAATACCTAAAATTAGTAAATATCCACCAAAAACAAATCCATAAGCAATAAACGCCACTATCGCAACAACACCGGCACAAATGAGTAAGATACCACTCACAGTACAAAGAGTATCAGCTGATTCATTAGGCATTACAATAAATAGTATTCCAAGTATTATCGCAAGAACAGCTGTTACTATTACTTCTAATTTTATTTTTTGAAAAAACTTTTTAATTTGTTTCATTGTTATTTTCTCCTTTTGTTCTTTATTTGTACTTATAGTTTACTACAATTATTTAGGAAAAACAACAACAAATTATAGTTGAATGTTTATTTTTTAATTATCATTTAGTATTAAATTATATATAGCATAGGCAACACCACTATGTTCTTGATCTTTGGTAACAAAAGTAGCTTTTTGTTTTAAGGCGTTATTGGCATTTGCCATTGCAACTTTTGTTGAAGCTATCTCAAACATTGGCATATCGTTTTCTTCATCACCAATTGCCATTACTTCTTCTTTAGTTAAGTGTAAATATTCAATCAATTGTTTTAGGGCAATTCCTTTATTTGAATCTATTGTTAAAAACTCTAGAAAGTCGGTTGCACTTTTTAATACATTATATTTACCATTTATATTGTGTTTAATTACATCTACATATTTTCTTATTTTTTCTTCTTCATCCGCAATTATTATTTTATTAGCAAATTCTAATTTTCTAATTTCTTCTATTGTTAGTGGTTTAAAATCAATATCTTTAAATACTAGTTTATCTTTTATAAATGTTGGAATGCCTGCCGTATATATATCATCATTAACATATACCGTAAATGTTAAATTATGTTTTGTTATTTCATCAACAATATTATTTATGTCTTGATTATTTAAAACACTTCTTTTTATAATCTTGGTATTATTACCATTAGATATGTATGCGCCATTATAAGAAATTACATAGTTATTATCATTATTTAAATTTAATTCTTCTAAAATAGATAGTACTCTAAAGTACGGTCTACCACTTGCGATAACTATTTTAATGTTTTGACTGTTAGCTTTATTAACTGCTATTTTATTTTCTTTTGATATTTCCTTGTTTTTATTCAATAATGTATCATCTAAATCAACCGCAATTAATTTAATCATTATATCTACCTTTATTTGTTATTCTTCATTAATATATCATGTTTTATATCCCATAATTTTTGAGATAAGTCTACATAATAACCATGTGGGTTATCAAATCTTTTTACTTCATCCCATAGTCTTGAAAGACTATATTTACAAAAAGCTCTAGATTCTTCTAATGTAGGTATTTGGTATACTAGTTTTCCATCTTTAAAGATTTGTTTATGTAGTTCTTCTACTTTATAATTTGTTAAAGTTTTTCGTTTCCATGTGAAGCGTGGATCAAAGATTTCATATGGTTCATTTTCATTAATCACTTCATCATGTACACAAATAACATCTGCTAGTGCTTTGTTATCTTCTTTTGAAAATAATCGATATACCTTTTTGAAGTGTGGGGTTGTTATTTTACCTTCATTTTCGCTTATCTTCATTTTTGGAATAATTACACCATCTTTTTCAATTCCTGCAAGTTTATAAACACCATCAAACACAGGATCTGCTTTTGAGGTTATTAGTCTTTCTCCAACGCCATATGAGTCAATGCATGCACCTTGATTTTGAAGTTCTGTAATTAAGTATTCATCTAAACTGTTTGATGCACATATTGTCACAAAGTTAAGTCCCGCCTCATCAAGCATTTTTCTTGTTTCTTTTGAAAGGTAAGCTATATCACCTGAATCAATTCTTACGCCTGCTTTTTTAAGGTTAAATTCTTTAATTACTTTTATAGCATTAGGTACACCACTTTGTAAAACGTTATATGTATCTATTAGTAATACAACATTATCTGGATATAATTTAACATAAGCTTTAAATGCCTCATACTCATTATCAAAAGTTTGAACCCATGAGTGTGCCATAGTACCTAAAGCTTTTACACCATACCATTCATCACACGTTACACATGAAGTACCGACAACACCGGCAATATAAGCTGCACGTGGTCCTTCAATGGCAGCTGATGCACCTTGAGCACGGCGAGCACCAAATTCCATTACTCCACGGCCTTTCGCGGCACGAACTATTCTTTCGGCTTTTGTGGCAATTAAAGTTTGATGATTCATTGTTAATAGTAAGAATGTTTCAATAATTTGTGCTTCAATGATTGGAGCTTTAACCGTAACTATTGGTTCATTTGGAAAAATGAAGTTACCTTCTTCTACTGCATATATATCACCAGTAAAGTGAAAATTCTTTAAATAGCCTAAAAATCCTTCACTAAATGAGCCTTTACCTCTTAAGTATTCAATATCCTCATCTGTAAAATGTAAGTTCTCAATATAGTCTATTAATTGTTTTAACCCAGCACTTACTGCAAATCCAGCTTGATTAGGGTTAGTACGATAAAACATATCAAAATATACAATTGTATCTTTTAAACCTAATTCATAGTAGCCATTAGCCATTGTAAGTTCATAATAATCGGTTAAAGTAGTGTAGTTATTTAAATCTTTTTGCATTTTATTCCTCCTTACATTCAACATAAATACCTTTTAAAATGTCAAATGTTTTATTGTTTAAGTCTTCATCAAATGAGGCTGTTAGGCTTTTATCAACAATGATATGAGCGTTTGGTAAAGCTGATTTAACCATTACCACATTTGTTAATACACATATATTAGATACAAGTCCACAAAGTTCCACTTCATCATAGTTTTTATCCTTTAAATAATTGGCAAGTTCAAGTGATGGAAATGTAGGTTTTTCAAACACCTTAATTGCTTTTGATACACATTCAGATGTTTTACCATATACTTCCCAACCTTTAGTACCCTTGATACAGTGTTTAACTGGTAAATTTTTACCTTCTAAGGTTGTTAGATAATTTTCATCATGAGTATCCATTGTAAAGATAATATCATCATATTGCTTTATTCTTTCAACAATTCTTTCATCTAACTCTTTTGCTTTTGGAAATCCTAAACTTCCATCAACAAAATCATTTTGATAATCTATTATTATTAGTAATTTCATTTTTACACCTCATATATATATACGATAACATACCATTAAATTTTTGTCAAGTTGTTTATTTTTTTAATTATCAATAATATATATTTTAATTAATAGAAAATAATAGAAAAAATCTCCAAAAAAGGAGATCATTTTTTTTGATTATTTTTGTTTTTCTTACATTCTTCGCAGCACCTATTACATGAACCACAACTTTTACCATCATGTTTGACTAAATAAACGATAATTAGAATTGTGATTATAGCTATTACTACAATCAAAGAAATGTCAATAAAATTTAAAGCAAGAATCATAAACTAAGACCTATTAATAATCCTATTCCTACTACTAATAAAGAACAAAACCAAGCAATTAGACATTGAAATAATACTACTATTATAGCCCATTTGTGACCCAGTTCCCTTCTTATTGATGCGATGGCTGCAACGCATGGTGTATACAATAAGCAAAATACAAGGAGAGAGAATGCGGAAAGAGGACTAATAAGAGTTGTGATTTTCGTTGTGCCAAGTAATAAGGTAAGAGTTGAAACAACACTTTCTTTAGCCATAAAACCAGCAATAAGACTAGTTACAATACGCCAATCGCCAAAGCCTTGAAGTTTAAAAATTGGTACTAAGAAACTTGCGATTTGAGCAAGCATACTACTGCTTTTATCGGCTGTTGCTCCTCCTAAATAATGGAGAGTAAAATCAAATGATTGTAAGAACCATATTACCATTGAGGCAATAAAAATTACTGTGAAGGCTCTTTTTAAAAAATCTTTGGCTTTGTCCCATAATAATTGAGAAACATTTTTAAGTCCTGGAACTCTATAGTTAGGTAGTTCCATTACAAATGGTACTGCCTCACCTTTAAAGATTGTATTTTTACTAATTAAAGCAACTAGGATTGCCATAACAATTCCTATTAAGTATAAGGATATCATAATAATCCAACTATATTGTGGTTTAAAAAAGGCACTAATAAAGAATCCATAAATAGGAATCTTAGCTGTACAACTCATAAAAGGAGTAAGAAATATTGTCATTTTTCTATCCCTTTCTGAAGGCAAGGTTCTACTCGCCATAACGCCTGGAACAGTACAACCAAAACCAATTAGCATAGGAACAATACTTCTACCTGATAATCCTATCTTTCTAAGTAGTTTATCCATTACAAATGCTACACGTGCCATATATCCAGAGTCTTCTAAAATTGATAAGAAGAAAAATAAAACAACAATTATGGGTAAGAAACTTAAAACACTACCTACCCCCTTAAAGATTCCATCAACAATGAGTGAATGAACTACCTCATTAGCGTTTGCGGCCGATAAGGCATTATCTACTACATTGGTTAAGGCATCTATTCCCATTTCTAATAGTTCTTGAAGACATGAGCCAATTAAACCGAATGTTAAGTAAAAAATTAATGCCATTATAAGAATAAAAGCAGGAATAGCAGTAAATTTACCAGTTAATATTTTATCTATTTTTCTACTCCTAATGTGTTCTTTACTTTCTTTAGGTTTTACAACTGTTTTATCACATAAAGATTTAATAAATGAAAAACGCATATCCGCAATTGAAGCCGAACGATCAAGTGATCTTTCTTCTTCCATTTGTACAATAATGTGTTCAATCATTTCTTTTTCGTTTTGAGTTAGTTTTAAGGCATCTAACACTAATTTATCATTTTCAATTAACTTTGTTGCAGCAAACCTTACAGGGATTCCTGCCTCAATTGCATGATCTTCAATTAAATGCATAATTGCATGGATTGATCGATGGACAGCTCCACCATTTTGATTTTCACCACAAAAATCATTACGGGCTGGGGCTTCTTGATATTTTGCAACGTGAATAGCATGTTCGATTAATTCTTTTACACCTTCATTTTTAGAAGCGGAAATTGGAACAACTGGAACTCCTAGCATTTCTTCCATTTTGTTGATATATATCGTTCCACCATTACCTCTTACCTCATCCATCATATTTAAAGCAATAACCATTGGAATATTTAGTTCCATTAGTTGAAGTGTTAAATAAAGATTTCTTTCAATATTTGTAGCATCAACTATATTTATAATACCTTTAGGTTTTTCGTTTAAAATAAATTCTCTTGATACAATCTCTTCAGCTGTATATGGAGATAAACTATATATACCTGGTAAATCCGTAACCAAGGTATCTGGATTACCTTTTATTACTCCACTTTTTCTATCAACTGTAACCCCAGGAAAATTACCAACATGTTGGTTAGAACCTGTCAATTGATTGAATAGAGTTGTTTTACCACTATTTTGATTTCCTGCAAGCGCAAATGTAAGGATTGTTCCTTTTGGTAAAGGATTTTCATCATTTTTATTGTGGTAAATTCCCCCTTCACCAAGGCCAGGGTGAAGCACTATTTTTTCTTGTTCTTCTTTTTCATTTACTACTGGTTTTGATTTTACATCATTCTTACATTCAACAATTTCAATTTTTTTGGCATCATCTAATCTAAGAGTTAAAGTATAACCATGAATTAACAGCTCCATTGGGTCTCCCATTGGGGCATATTTTACTAGCGTTACTTGTGCGCCAGGAATTACTCCCATATCAAGAAAGTGTTGCCTTAATGAACCTTCTCCACCTACACTTGTTATTATTGCTGATTTACCTAATTCTAGTTCTTTTAGTGTCATGTTAATCACCTCATATATAAATATTATTGCATAAGTTGTTTTGTTTGTTATTCTTTATACATAAAGCAATTTTTGTCATGAGAATATATTACTCCAATTGCTTGAAGATATGAATAAATTATTGTAGTACCTACAAATTTCATTTTTCTTTTAATTAAGTCTTTTGAAATGGTATCAGATAATATTGAACTTGTTTTATCATTTTCATAAATAATCTTATCTTTTGTAAAACTTTTTAAATAATTACCAAATGAGCCAAATTTTTGTTGTATCTTTTTGAATACTATAGCGTTGTTTATACTAGCCTTAATCTTTCTACTATTTCTTACAATACTAGTATTTTGTAATAGTTCATTTATTTTTTGGTCATCATATAATGCAACTTTATCAACATCAAAGTTATCATATGCTTTTTTGAATGCTTCTCTTTTATTTAAGATGCATTCCCATGAAAGGCCGGCTTGAAATGATTCAAGGATAAGCATTTCAAATAAATACTGTTCATTAAAATTTAGCACACACCATTCATTATCATGATACTCTATGTATCTTGGATTTTTTAAATTACACCATTTACATCGTTGCATATTTTTGGCTCCTTTTTGTTAGTTAGATTTATCTATATTTACCCATCTTTCTATATCTCTAGTTGTATCATATTCTGTAAATCTTTTAGCTTTAATAAAAGATAACATTGGATATGTATGAGCTAACTTATCCTTACTGCCTTTAATGACTGTGTTCTCCGATGTACAGAATAAATATATTTTCTTTCCTATTAAGTTTACACTTTCAATAAATGTATTAATAATTTTGGGAGCGTAATCCCACCATATAGGATATCCAATATATATGTCTGTATAATCATTAACACTTATTGTTAGTTCACAGATTTTTGGCCTAATTTGGGGATTATTATTCTCTAAAATAATTCTACTTTCTTTGTTATAGCGATCTAGATCATCACTAGTATAAGGTATTTGAGGTTTTATTTCCAAAATATCTGCTTGAAGTATTTCTTTCAATCTTAATGCTGCATGTTTTGTTCTACCTGTAATTGAAAAATATATTATAAGTTTATCACTCACTTTATCACCTTCATATCTTCAATAATAGCACAATTCTTTATTTTGTCAACTCATTTAAATTTTCTAAGCTAGATTACATGGTTAAAAGACATATAGTAAAAACTTCTATTAATGTAAAGTGCTTATTGTCTTTATTCTGTTTTTAAAAAGTTTTAGTTGTAAATTACAAACTTAAAAAAATATCTAAATTTGAGATAGTTAAGATAGAATGATATTAACCTTATTTAAAAGCCACTCCTCAATATTAAAATGCGTAATTCCGCCCTTAGACATATCATATTCATCTAGACTAAACACATATTTTGGTGATGGGTCACGAACAGAATCGAATGCACCAAATTCTCTTTCAATTACATCATCACTTTGTAGTAAATATGCTACTTGGATAAAACATTTTTTACCATCCTTCATAGCAACAAAATCAATTTCACCTTTATATGTTTTACCAATCTTAACATCATATCCTCGATATAATAATTCGTTATAGACAAGATTTTCTAAAGCATGTGCTACAAATATTTTATTAGAATCATTACAAGCAAGTAAGAAACCATTATCAACAACAAATTGTTTTTCAATATGTTTTAATGTTCTTTTAGTTGCAATATCATATCTTTTTACTCTAGATATTAAACAAGCTTGTTCTAACTTTTCTAAATATCTATACACATTTTCACTATAAATTGTATCTGCATTATTTTGATTATAATATTCAACAATACTTGATGCTGAAAATTCTTTAGAAACATTATTAATAATATATTTAGATATTGTAATAAATGTTTCTTTATTTATTTTTGCTTTAGTATTACATATATCTTTATCAATTATTCCGTAAAAAATAGATTTTAAATATTCTTTAATATCTTCTTCTAACTCATAATCCATTCTTTGTGGCATACCACCAAATCTAATAAAGTTTTGTAAAGACTTCTTAGGAAGTTCTAATTCATTTTCTTTATAATATTTAACAAATTCACTATAAGTAAAAGGCATAATCTTAAACTCTTTACATCTACCAACCAATAAACTTGCAAGTCTACCTGATAAAAGCTTTGAGTTACTACCAGTTACAAAAATAGATACATTCTTTGTTGCTTTTAATGAAGCTAGTACTTTTTCAAATTGTTTTACATGTTGAATTTCATCCAAGAAAATATAATATTTATCTTCATCAACAATTTTGTTTAAGATGTAATTATTTAATTTATTATAATTTTTGATTTTAGAAAATGTAATATCTTCAAAATTAATAGAAATAATATGATCTACTTTTATTCTTTTTTCATTTATTAATTCATCTTTAATTTGGTTTAATAAAACGCTTTTTCCACATCTTCTGACACCAGTTAGCACTTTAATTAAATTAGATTCATAAAATCTTCTTATATTTTCAAGATATTGATTTCTTTTAATTAGCATAATGGTTCACCTCACATATATTATATCGTAAAATTTAAAAAAGTGTTACAATTTTGAAAATATTTTTAAATTATAACACTTTTTATTAATTATTTTAGGCAACGGCCCATTTAATTAATACATTTTTTTCTTTTGTTCTAAATTAGGATGTACGTATAGATTTAATGTTGTGCTTATGTTTGAATGTCCAAGAATAACACTGACTGTTTTATAATCACACCTTTCTTCTATGCATTGAGTTGCAAAGTTATGATGTAATCCATGAAATTTTAAATCTTGTATATCTAATTTCTTCATCAAACTTTTATAATAGTTTCGGTATGTTCTAGGTTCTGTATGTTTTTCATCATTAGTTTAACCATAAAATTCATTATTAAATACCCTTTTTAATGGTTTTAATACTCTTAATAGATCTGAAGTCATCGGAATATCTCGTAAAGAGTTTTTAGTTTTAGGGCATCTATTATAAGTTCAGTTCTTCTTATTCCTTCATCAACAATATAAATTCTTTGAATAGTTTTCCTTATAGAAATTACCCGATTATCTACATCAATATCATTCCCTGGTTAAAAGACATAGCCCCCCCTATCCTAGGTCCTGTGCACGAGCATATGTAGATATCTAAATTTTTAAATATGAAGTTATTTTTCTTTGATTTGAACGATTTAACACTTCAAACATTTCATTTTCTTTTTGTATTGGAAAATCAATATCAATTTTACAATAATTTAAATATCTTTAATCGTTTTTTGGGTAAGTCCTTCTTTCAGTTTCTTAAATACAAAATTTTGAACATCAGACTTTCCCACTTCTTCTTTATCGTCAAAATATAAGAGTAAATGATTTTTGACTAAAAGTACATATACTGAATATATAGATTTTTTTATATATTGCTTTTTGTCTTTTTTCTATAAGTCTATTATTTGAGTTAATTTTTTTATACCATGTCTATTTACATCCTTTACATTAGTTATTTTTTACATATGAAACTATGGAGACAAATCAATCACTTAACTTTATATTTTTTGGATAAATTATGCGATTGAAGACAATGTTTTCAATTTAAGATTTCTAAAAGTTCAAATCTTTCTGCCGGATTACCAAACGCAAGTTTTAGAAAAGAAAAAAGCAGATATCTATATCTACTTTCTTCACACTTATTAAAGTTTTATGACTAAAGCCTAACATCCATCACTTATTTCAAAGTGTGCAAGTCGCTTGTGGTATCAATTGGTGGACCTGAGGGTAGTCGAAACCCTGTCCGAGAAACGTTCCATTTTGTTTTCTACATACTTAGTTTTTCTATTTAGCTTTTATGCATAATTGGAAGAAAAACAAAACCAAGTATACACTAACTCATTAATCTTGACTCATATACCGAGTGAGTATAATCATCACAGCCTACTCTCTTTCCCTTATAACGCACGTAGGCAAGCATTATAAGAGATAAATCAAAATTAATTGATTACTTGCTTATGCTAGCAAGCGAAAGCATAATTTGTGTTTGCGTTTAATTTAATAAACCTCAGGTTTTAACGTGCCTACCCACGGTATGCTTACATCACTTCACATAGCCCGTCGAAACCAGTACAGGCCCATAGTGACAATATTATAGCACTTTTTCTCAAATAAAGCAAGAGGTTTTGTTGATTTTATTATCAATATAACATTTATAATGGTTGCTTATTTTTATATTTATTTGTTTCTTCTTGATATAAGTCATTACCTAAAGTATCATATGTAACTATACAAAAGAAGTTTTCTACTTCTAACTTATAGATAGCTTCAGGGCCTAAATCCTCATAACATACTAAATCACATTTTTTTATTGTCCTAGAAATAAGGGCAGCAGCACCACCTATTGATGAGGCATATATAGCTTTATATTTTTTTAATTCTTCTTTATATGTATTACTACGAGGCCCTTTACCAATCATAATCTTTAAACCTTTTTCAAGGAGTGGAAGGGTGTAGGGGTCCATTCTATAACTTGATGTAGGACCTGCTGAGCCAATTACTTGGTTTGGCTTTTTAGGAGTTGGACCTACATAATATATAGTTGCGTTATTAATATCAATGGGAAGTGGTTTATTATCTTTAATTAATTGAACAAGTCTTTGATGGGCTGCATCTCTAGCTGTAAAGATAGTACCAGTTAATTCCAAGATATCACCAGCTCTTAAGTTTTCTATTTGTTCAATTGTAAGTGGAAGTTTAAATTTTTTTATTTCTTGCATATGTCACCTATATTGTTTTAGTTTTATGACGAGATGCATGACATTGAATGTTAACAGCAACAGGTAAACTAGCTATATGGCAAGGGTAACTATTTGCTTTAACTGAAAGGCATGTGGTTGTACCACCAAATCCCATAGGACCGATTCCTTGATTATTAATTTCTACTAATAATTCTTTTTCTAATTTGTTTAAAATTGGATCTGGGTTTTCATCATCAAGTTCCCTAAGTAAGGCTTCTTTCGCAAGGATTGTGGATAACTCAAAATCTCCACCAATACCAAGTCCTACAATAATTGGGGGACATGGTTTACCACCTGCTTTAATTACCGTATCAATAACAAATTTTTTGATTCCTTCTATTCCATCTGCAGGAGTTAACATTTTTACTGCACTCATGTTTTCACTGCCAGCACCTTTACAAGTTAGCGTTATTTTAAGTTTATCGCCTGAAACAAGTTTTATGTGCGTAATAGCTGGAGTATTATCGGTTGTGTTTATTCTATCTATTGGGTGTCTAACCACTGATTTACGAAAGTAACCTTTTTGATAAGCTCTTCTTACGCCTTCATTAATTGCTTCATATATATCACCATCAATATGGACATCGTATCCTATTTCTAAAAAACATACTACAATGCCTGTATCTTGGCATATTGGTAGGTGATAGTTTGTTGCGTAGTCATCATTTTCTATTATTTTGTTTAATACCATTTTACCGATTGGAGATTGTTCTTTTGTTTTTGCTTGTTGAATAATATTTAAGACATCATTTGGAATATTTTCACAAGCATCTATTAACATGTCTTCAATAACATTAGTTATGTCAGTTGTTTTAATTAATCTCATATAATCACCATTTATAAATTTATGTGTCTTACTTCATCAATTTTTTTATACCATGACATTGCTTTTTTAGTTTTCTCTACATTTCCTGTTGTATAAACATTAATAACTGGTAAAGTAGTACTAGTATTTAACAAATTATTTTCTTTTAGAATTTCATATAGTTTTATACTTGTTGGATATCCACAAGCAATATAGTTAATATTTTGGCCAAGTAGTTTTTTTATTGGTTTTTCTAAAATGCTGAAATGTGTACAACCATATATTAATGTATCTATATTAGTATTTTTTAAGCATTCTAGTTTGCTGTTTACTATCTCAAATGCTTTATCACTATTTATATCATTATTTTCAATATAATCAACAAACTCAGAACAAGCAACTGGATAAGCATTTACATTATTTTCTTTTAATATTTTTTGGTAAGTTCCTTTTTTGATAGTAGCGCTTGTTCCAAGCACACCTATACATTTATTCTTACTTACCTTTATAGCATAACCGCTAGTAGGTTCAATGACGTCAATAATAGGGATTGTTGTTAGTTTTCTAACTTTATCAACAAATAATGAAGCAGTATTACAGGCAATAACAATTGCCTTTACATTTTGATTAATTAAGTATGTTACTACATTTGTTACACACTTTTCTATTTCATCATTGGTTTTAGTTCCATATGGGCAGTTAGCTTCATCAGCTATATATAAATAACTTTCATTAGGAAGTTTTTTAATTAACTCATCAAGTACTGTTAAACCTCCAACTCCTGAATCAAATACTCCAATTGGTCTGTCCTTCATATTTTACCTCTTTTTTTTGCATTTTTACTATCACACCACTAATTATTTAGTTTTCTTTTAAACTTGCAAATTTAGGCTGTTTTTAGGCCTTAAATCTTATTTTTAGCGTTAATTGATAGTTGTAATATTATTTTATCACAATTTTATTTGATTGGTCTACTATTTTGTTTATATTTTGATTATTTGTTTTAAGTATTTAATTTTATTATTTTTAGTAGTTTTTTGAGTTTAAACTAAAGAAAAAGAGAACTTTTACATTCTCTCTTATATTATTGCTTTATGATTATTTCCTATATGTCATACTTATGTAATATTTTTGATGGGGTCAATCTCATATAAAATGCGATTGGTAATACTCCAATAATTATATTCATAATTATTAAAATTAAAGTTATTTTTACATATGTTATAAAACTTATAACAAAGGTTGTATTAATGGTTGGAAAGCCAGCAATTACATTAGTTATTAAATAACAAAGTGTACAACTAATAAGCGTAGTTTTAAGGGTCGTTAAGAAAACTTGGATAATGTAAACTAGGTTAATGCTAAACTTACTGATACCAATTGCTCTATATACACCTATATTATACATGTTCTTGACAGCGAAAGATTTCATCGTAAAGAAAATGATAATGACTGTAACTAATAAAATTGTTACTGTAATTATAACTCTTGATTTAACTAATTCTTTAGCTTGTTCTTCTGCTGGTTTTACTTGTTTATCATACTTTGAGCCATACTCAAGTTGAAGTTTATCACTTGTAATACTATCAAGTTTGTTTTCTAATTGTTTCATATATTCATGAAATTGTTGTTTTTCTTTTTTATTAGCCACATACACATTTAGTTCTTGATGTGTATATAAGATAATAGATTTCAAAATTCTATCATATGCATCATCTGAAATGATCATATTAAACCCACAATCATCAACAAAGTGTTTAATCTCCACAATTTCTAGTTTCAAGTCATCGCGATTAGGGGTTAAAATATCACCGACTTTATAGGCAATTTCATGTGATTCACGTGGAAGTAAAGTACTAATGATTACTTCATTATCTTTTATTGAGGTTGTAAAGTTTGGATCATATTTTTGATATTCACTTACCGAACCAATCTTTATATTGTTTCGATTTAGTCCAGCGGGGTATGCTGCAAACAAGGCCCATTTATTAACATATACTGAGTTCTCATTAGTCCTAGCCACACCAGAAATTGTAAACTCAACTAAACTATTAGTTAGTTTTAGTTTTTGTCCAACAAAGGCACTCACAGTCATAAAGTTTTTTAGTGCATCATTTTCTAAAAGATTTAATGCTATCCACTCATCTATTACTATTTCAAAACCAGTTTTTGGCATTTTTCCATATATTAGTTTTGATTCATCCAATATGTCTAATGATGTTAAAGTGTATCCTGTCAAAGCATACTCGTTAGCTTGAAGTTGTGTATAACCTGATACATGAAAATTTAACTGAGATGCTAATTGATATGATGAAACGGGAAGAATTTGAATATTAGGATTATCTGTAAGTATTTGGTCATAAACTTCACCAAAACTATTAATTAATTTTTTGTCAGTTAAACCAACAGTTCCACTTGACATTTTTACATTATATAGTCTTGAATCAATAAAACTAAGGTGCCGATAATCAACTTGTTTTGCGGATAATATACTTTGAACCGCAAGTATAGTTAGCGCCGACATCACAAACAAAACTAGTGACAAAAACAAGTTTTTCTTTTTCATTCTCTTAATATTTGTTAATGCTAAGCGCCACACCTCTTTATGTGAAAGTCTAGGTGTCTTTTTATATTCAAGTTTTTCTAAGTGATAATCATTAAGAATTGCTTCTTCTTTCGCATCTAATTCTTTACGATGTTCATCTTTCACTTGAATATCACTGTTACTATCTATTACTACTATTTCTTGATCACTTTTAAGATAACATTTACCATTATCCACAATTAGTTTGAAACTAATGTTGGTAGAAGTATTTGTATATAATTCAATATTTATACAATCATCATTCACAGTAGTATAATTACAAACATTATAGTTATACTCCTTTAAATATATATTACGGTCATCATTATACTTATATAAAGCTAGTTTATCATTATCAACAATTGACACAACCTTACCGTCGTTTACTGTTATGATTGTATCAGCATAACTTTTCGCAATACTTTTTTCATGTGACACCATAATAACTAAAATTTTTTCACTAATTTTTTTGATGATATTCATAATTTGAATTGTGTTTTTTTCATCCAAGTTGCCAGTAGGCTCATCCGCAAGTATTACTGAAGGTGATTTGATTAACGCTCTCGCAATCGCAATACGTTGTTGTTGTCCTCCTGATAATTCTGATACTAATTTGTTTTTATATTTATACATCCCTACAGCTTTTAAAACATAATCAATGCGCTGTTCTTTTTCTTCTTTAGTTAAATCATACATATTAAGCATTAATTCTAAGTTATATGAAACTAAGCGATCATTTAATAATAAATAGTTTTGGAATATATATCCTATCTTCTCATTTCTAATTTTATCAAATAAATGTGCGTTATATTTTTTGATTGTATAATCATCAATTTGAATTTGACCATCATCAAAATTATCAAGTCCACCTATAACATTTAAAAGAGTTGTTTTTCCACTGCCTGATTCACCTAAAATGGTAACTAAACCAACATCAGGAAAGGTTATAGTTGAATTATCAATAACATGAATTTGGTTACTATGATTTTTATTAAAATATTTATTTAACTCCGTAATCTTAATCATGTTATTCCTCCTTTAAGGCTGTTATTTTAACTTTATTTTGCAAGTATTTGTTAAAGTTATAGCTAATAATAAGAGCTATAACCAAACTAATGACAAAGCAAATTATATAGTGATATGGTCTTATATACTTAATATATTCTAGCAAATATATATTAGTGGTGAAACGCTTAATAATTGCTAATGTGATAATCAATAATATACTAGTTAAAATTGTATATACTAACATTTCAATATAATTGATACGTTTATTAACTTCTTTAGATAAGCCAAGCATCCTAAAAATGACATAATCATTCTTTTTTAATTTTAATATTGTATAACAGAGTAAAACAACTATTACATTTATAAGAATTCCACTTAAAATAACAATGACAAGCGTTAAGTAACGAGCAACTACTTTATCCATATCATATCCAACAACGCTACTTCTATAGCATGAAATAGCTTGTAGGTCGTTAGATGATAATGCTTTAATAACATCATCAGTGTAGGCATAGTCATCAATGTATACCGCAAATTGTCTTTTTTCTAATATTGTTTGATATATCTCATTAAATAATTCAGGTGATACTCCAAGAGCATTTTCAAAAGCTTTAAACTTATGTTGATCTATAATCTTTGTTTCATATGTTTCATTTTCTTTTCCTATATTTAAACTCAATTGATTGTCTTCCAAAAAGAAATCACTAGAATTCTTATTTGTAAGATACGTATCATAATAACGTTCTGACAATGATATATGTTTACCTTGTAATTGGTAATCTATCATTATATATTTGTAATCAATTAATGCGGTTCTTTTGTGTGAAAAGTTAGTTTCATATTCATATTTATATCTTAGTGACGTTGTTAGACTTGTTAATTCCATCATTTTACATATATCATCAGAAAAATAAGCTTGTACCGATGGTTCCTTTAAAATTCCTACAATTTTAACTTCATATTGAACAACTGTATCAATACCCCATTTTTTAGGATTAGAAAAATAAACAGTTTCTGTAGTATTAAGTATACTATTATCATTGCTATATACAACCATTTCTAAATAACCATCTGGTAATTTACCAAAACGTAAACTACTTGAAGTAAGTGATGATGATGAGCGCATAAAATGATCGCGATTTTTTACATAAAAAGTAGTATTATCAATAAATATTTGTCCTTCCTTACTATCTTGCCAACCACCTAAATAAAGAGTACTGCAATCTTCTGGCCTAAAATAATTTATGTCTGTAATATAGTCGAATCTTTCAATTTCTTTTACATTTTTAACTTTTGCCTTCTTTATGATGTCATTTGTAATAATACTTCCATTCGTTTCTTTTACCAAAAGTCTTTTGGTATCATGGTTAATAAAAATTTCATCACTTAACGTTTTAGTCTTAGTATCATCAAGATTAACTACAAAAGTGGTCGTACAAATAAAAGTAGTAAAAACACCAACTAAAATAATAAAGAATAACAGCAAAGTTCTTTTAGGTTGAGCTTTAAAGTTTAGTCCTAAAAAACTCCACGGAATTTTTGGTTTTAACATTTTATGAGTTATTGGTTCAATCTTTTGTTCATCACATACATGCTTTACCTCATCCATTACAACTTGGCCATCATGTAGTCTAATTTTTCTAGTGCTATATGGTTCAGCTTCAGCCACATTGTGAGTTACAACAATTACTAATTTATGTTTTGAAACTCTCTTTAATAGTTCCATAATCATTTTGCCGTTTTCAGTATCTAAATTACCTGTTGGTTCATCAGCAATAATGATGTTTGTTTCTTTCGCGAGAGCTCTCGCAATAGAAACTCTTTGTTTTTCACCACCAGAAAGTTTTATAACCTTTTTATTTTTCAATTTTATAAGTCCAACCTCATCAAGTAATACTAAAGCTTTAGTTTTCGCATCAGCCATTTTATATCCATCTATAATAAGAGGAATCATTACATTTTCTAACACCGTAAATGATTCAATTAAATTGTAGTTTTGAAAAATAAAAGCAATCTCAGTTTTCCGATAATTTTCTAGTTCTTCATCACTGTAGTGAGATGTAGGTTGACCATTGTAATATAATTCACCATCCTCATATGTATCTAGTCCTGATATTACATTTAACAGCGTCGTTTTGCCGCTACCTGATTCTCCTGTTATTATTACAAACTCACCAATGTTAAACTCTAAATTTACTTTAGATAAGGCACACGTTACAGATGATGATGTATGGTAATATTTTGTTACATTCTCCAGTTTAAGCATTTAATCACATCCTTTTAGCTTATTCTATCATATTTGCAACTCTTTTTCAAGAAAAATAAAAGGATTAAACTATCATAAAGATAATTCAATCCTTTTTGATTCCTGAGTTAATTTTTAGTTGTTCTCAACAATGTCTACTGGTATTTCAGAAAGTTTAATGACTGGTCTAACTCCTATATGTGCATAATAGCAGTTTACAAACTCATAAACAATGCCATCATAATTCATTCCATATACTTGATATGGTACAAATGAATTAGCATTACGTAACCAATAAAGTGTATAACCATTAAACTTATCATTGATATCATTGCTAATATGAACATCACATGCTTTTTTAGCATAATCAGTTGGTTTAAGTGCTCTTTGAATTGAAATTTCAAAATCATCTTCACACAATGTATAAACTAAATCACTAAATCCATCATATTCATATTTTATAATGTTATTTTGTTCATCATCACTGAACGCTCTATTTAAGAAGGTGCTATTAAGCCATGTCCTTAAATCTGAATATTGGTAAATGTTAGCTGGTGTTTTTTCTGGCACTCCTGGTTTAGTTAAATATGCATTAATATTTACCTCAAAATATTCATCACTATTAAATACGCAATAGTCAATAACTTCAGTAGCATATAGATAATGAACTTTATTTTTTGTTACTACTTCCCAAGTTATTGGTTCTACTTTATAATAGTCCTCATTTTTAAAATAATACTCTTCATTATATTCTATAAAGCCTCTTTCATTGGTAGTTGTAATAGCGTCTAATTCCTGGATCACTTGAGTATCTACAATTTTAGTTTTGGGATACATACCAAATTCAATAACTCCATCATATGATATTTTATTATTATCTGGGGTATTAGTTCCATTACAGCTGCTAATTAAAAATGCAAATAGTATCACTATTAATATATTCAATATTTTTTTCATATTGGCACCTATTTAAATGGATCAAAATCTGTTGTTGGGTCAAAATGCATAATAAAGTCAACAAGTAAATCAATTATTTCCTCTACATCTTTCATTGAACATACTTCAGCAGAAGAATGCATGTAACGTAGAGGAATACTAACTAGATAAGTTGGAATTCCATCATGCATGTCATAAACACTATCGGCATCAGTGTAACTTCTACTCGTCGCAATATCCATTTGGATATTTAAACCAAGGCGTTTCGCCGATGCTAGCATCAACTCATGAATTTTAGGATTCATTAGTGAACCTTTTGTAAGGATTGGACCCTTTCCAAGTGAAGTATCACCAGTTAATCCATCTAAATAATTTATATCAGTAGCGTATGATACGTCAACCGCAATCGCAATAGTTGGATTAACAACTTGAGCTGCCATTTTCGCACCTCTACCTGTTGTTTCTTCACCTACAGTGGTAGAAGCATACACCCCTAATTTGCTGCCTTGTTCTTTTACTTTACGTAATGTTTCTAAAACAATATACGCGCCTAACTTATCATCAAGGGCTCTACCAGCCAAACAATTGTTATTTAACTCTGTATAATTAGTAATATGTACAACAGGATCACCAATTTCAACAAGTTTCATAGTATCTTCTTTAGTAGTAGTTCCTAAATCTAGTAGTAAGTCCGTAACTTTTAATTTTTCCATATTTGGTGTATAACCAATTACTCCATATACTTCCTTACCAGTTTGAGTAATTACACGAACATGTTGACCAATATAAACCTGTGGTCTTACACCTCCGGCTTTAGCTAGACGACAAGTGCCATCATTCAATATTTTTTCAATGTAAAGTCCTACCTCATCAATGTGTCCACATAATAATATTTTGGTTGAAGAATCCGGATTAATTACATTTATTACATTGAAGTTGTGGTGAGTAATAACTTTATCACTTACCTCTTTCATTTCATTAATAATCATTTTTTGAATTGTTAGTTCAGAACCAGATGGTGATGGTGTTTTTAACATTTTATAAAGTAACTCTCTCATTTTTTTCCTCCCATATTTATAAAAATTTATATATATTATCATTATCCTCATATTTGGAGTATATCTCTATCCACTTATTTTCTAAGAATAATGGTAATTCTTTGTCAAATCCCTCTGCTAGTTTTATTTTAAGTAGATCTTTTACTTTTATCCAAGAAATTTGACCTTCACTAGTTTCGGTGATAACCTTTCCCTTATATCCGGTTGTCATAAATAATAGTCCAACATTTCTAGTATTATCATTTTTTTCATACCACTCTCTAATGCCAATTAATTTAGGACTCTTGATATTATAACCAGTTTCTTCTTTTATTTCACGAATTACCGCATCAACAATTGGTTCACAGTTTTCCACATGACCACCTGGAAATGTAAATCCTGGCCAATCATTAAGTCGGTTAATCATTAAAACTTCATCTTTATCTTTATTATATATCATGCACATTACTGTTAGAATTATTTTTTCCATAGTATCACCTATTTTATTATACCAAATATTTTGAAAAAAAGCACAAAAAAGATATCAAGATTGATACCTTTTTTCTTTATTAATTTTTTTCACAATTAATTTAATGATATTTTCAATTAATACCACAATAATAACTAAGAGTATTCCCCAGGCTATTAATTCACTCATACCATCATCATAACCAACACCAGATTTTGTGATTGAGATTATTTTACCAACACTATTTTTAGTTTGACATATAAACTCTCCCATAACCATAGCCTTTAGTCCTAATCCAAATGTTTGTAAGAAGACCATTATTAAATAATCTTTGATTAAAGGAATATATACATATATCAATGACTTAAACATATTGGTATTAATCATTTTCAAATCTTCAATTAAAACTTTATCAATTCCATCTATCGCAGTTATTACACCTTCAACGCTAATTGGAACAATTACAAGAGTTGTAATAACATATGGGGCTGTACCACCGTTAAAGATAATCCAAAAAAATACTGATATTACTGCAAGTGGAATTGTTTTCATAATGCTGATAACAGGTCTAAAAAAACATATTGTGTCCTTTTTCCATATATATAACAACCCAATTAAAAGTGCAATAACAAATGAAATAGCAACACTAACTGTAATTCTAAGTAAAGTCACACCTAAAACCTTTAAGTTGGAAAAAACAAATAATCCAAAAAAGGCTTTAATAATCGATGTGATGTGTGGAAAAATGGCAGGTTCATTTCTTATTGATGCATATATTTCCCATATACCTAAGATAATTATGATGGTAATACAAGCATATATTATTTTTTTAAGCGTAGAAATCCTCATCTGGTAATTTACCTCCTATGGTGTTACCAAGTCCTAGTTCAATTAATTTGTTGAAATAAAATTCTATTTCGGCCTTATTATATTTATCATTAATAAAGTGACAATTTGGGATTGCCTTAACAAGTGTTTCACATCCTATTTTCGCAAGTGTTTGATCAACATTTACTGCGCTTTCTGCAAGTTTTTTAGGATCTGAATTTGCAAGAGCTATTGAGTTGCTCAAATAACTTAATACCTTTTTGACATTAGCTTTTTCAAGTTTATCTTTTTTAACAAAAATACCAGCTTGAGGAATAGCATATTCGCTTCCTGCCATCTTTTTCCATTCAGCTTGTAAATCTAATGTGTAGTACTTACCATTAGCATTAAACTTAGAAATTGATGGTTGGGCTGAAACTATTGTCTTAGCCTTACCACTGATTAGTGTAGCATTAGCCTCAGTTACATCGTTGATATAATTAGTTTTCACATCTACATTATAGTGATGGATTAAACTCCTGTAAATAATGCCCGGTGTAGATGTTGCACCAAAAACTGTAACTTCTTGACCATTTAATTCAGTAATATCATTTAGTTTTTCTGTTGATACAAGATAGAAGCAGCCACCTACAATTGTTTGATAGAATGCATAATTATAATTGTTAAGTGATTGATAGAACTTCGCTCCTAGGTTAACTGGGGCTACTATTATATCATAACTACTATTTGTAAATCCAGCAATTAGAGCGTCACTACCAAGCACTATTTCATATTCTATTTCATCGTTATGGGCATCAAGTGCAGAAGCGATACCTAAAGTTGGAGTGCCACTTGGAACAACTAAAGTAACTTTCTCTTTTTTAGTTTTATTACAAGAAACCATTCCTAAACATAGTACAAATAACATAACTAATGTAAATAATTTATAAATTCTTTTCACGTTAATTCCCCCTTTATTTATTATTGTTTTTCATTTACAATAACATTATACTTTTTTTATGATATAATATATGTAACAAATGTTACACTTTGTTTTTTTAGGAGGAAATATGCAAGAATTATTAACATATATATCTAAATATAATTTACAACAAAAAGAATTATCTAGTGGTGATATTCTATTTAATGAAGGTGACCCTTGTGATAAAATGGGAATTGTTGTTAAGGGAGAATTAATTATTTCTACTATCACCTACAACGAAAAAGAAGAAACCTTTAATATTATCAAAGAAGGAGAAATGTTTGGAGACTTATTAATCTTTTCCAATAATCCTGTTTATTTAGGTGATGTGATTGCGAAAAGAAAAACAACAGTTATAATAATATCAAAACAGAAATTAATTTCTATGCTGCTAAATGATGAAGAATTTTTGCATATATATATGAGTATTATATGTAACAAAGCAGTAAACATTAAGAAACAAGCAAAGCTCCTATCCCATAAAAACATTGAAGACCGTATTCTATTTTACCTAAAACTCAAAGACCCCGGTAATCACATTATCTCTTTTAGTACTGTGACAGACTTCGCACAAGAACTATCACTTCCCCGCCCTTCAGTTTCACGCTCATTATCCAAGCTTGAAGAAAAAGGCTATATTATAAAAAACAAACATAGTATTACATTAAAATAACTAAGAAAAAGCACATTTATAAGGAGTGTTTCCTCAAATGTGCTTTTTTAATTTTAAAATATTATTAATTAACATATCCTAAATCTTTCATTGCTTGTTTGTACTTAGGAAGTACTTCACTAAGTGCTGTAACAGGAGAGTCAGTCTTCTTAACGATTGATGCAGCTATAGGCCAAAAACCACCATCACCGAAGTGTGAGCCACCACCAACTGTAATAGATAATAATTCCATTAATTCAAAGTAAGTATTATCTTGACAAGACATCACTACTTCAATATCAATTTCACGGTCAAATAGTGTTTCTAAGTATTGAATATAGTGTTCATCCGAATTATCATTTATGTAGTTATTAGAATAATTTGCGTTAACACCCATTGTTAAGTCATGATAGATATGCATAATAATTTCAGAATTAATTCCATTCTTGCCATTTTGTATATTTAATATTGCATAACATTTTGTATCAATAAATGGAACTTTAAATGTAGAATTACTCATATCAACAGTTTCAATATAATTACCATTTGCATCTGTTAAATATTTATCTTCACTAATCTTAATAGCTTTGTTTGCATCAGTTGTTGTAACTGGAATTCCGCCTTCACCATCAGCTGTAGGGTAAGGAACAACACCAATTGTAAATGGCATAGTGATAGGATTGAATCTATTAGGATTCTTTAAATACCAAAAATGTCCACTTTGAATGATTGTTAAACCAGCTTGAAACCCTGGAGATACGTCTTGAAAACCACGTTCATAGTATAATCCGCTATGATATGCAATTTGTAAATATTCAATATTACTTATTACTTTTTCATTAGTCAAATATAGTTTTGCAGGATATGCTGTTGCCATAGCGTTACCAGTGGATGCGGCCATACCGATGATACTTTCTACGAAATCACTATCAAGAACATATTCTTTATTGCTCAACTGAATTTGTGCATTCTTAACCCATGCATCAAATTTAGACATTGTCCATTCGCCCTTCATCCAAAGTTCTGCAGGATCTTCA
>SAMEA104315439__coassemble_219_pt1 | contig 31022 bp, 33 predicted proteins | sample SAMEA104315439__metabat2_low_PE_048 | metagenome-assembled genome bin SAMEA104315439 (sample SAMEA104315439) | gut metagenome | biome: Monkey gut; feature: monkey-associated habitat; material: faeces | place: China | collected 2013 | reverse complement strand
TGAGAAATAGAGGTATAACACTACCCAAAAGAGTACCTAGCAAAGTAATACTTGGCGAAAGTACTGTCTTTTAAAAGAAACATTAAGTGTTTGAGTTAGAGTGATAACACTAACTTTGTTCTGCCTAGTAAGTATGGACAGATTTTAATCTAGTATTTTAAAAATTTAATGTATAATATTATCGCAATTGTGATATAATATAGTTGAAATATTATCGCAATTGTGATATAATATAGTTGAAATAATATCGCAATTGTGAAGAAAGGAAATGTGTTATGGAGTTTAAGAGAAAAGTTTATGATAAAATGCTTAAATGGAAAAATGATTATGCTCCAAATTATGCTTTATTTTTAAAGGGGGCTAGACGTGTTGGGAAATCTACTCTTGCTTTAAAGTTAGGTAAGGAAGAATATAAGTCATTTATAGAAATTAGATTTGATAAAGCACCTAATGAAATTAAAGAGTTATTTGTTAATTCATTAGAAGATTTAGATTATCTTTTTAATAAGTTACAAATATTCTATAAAACAAGATTATATCCTAGAGAATCATTAATAATTTTAGATGAAATTCAGTTATTTCCACAGGCAAGACAAGCATTAAAAACTTTATTAGAAGATAAAAGGTATGACTTTGTAGAAACTGGTTCACTTGCTTCTATAACTAAAAAAAGTAAAGATATATTAATTCCATCTGAAGAATATACAATTGAAGTACTACCAATGGATTTTGAAGAATTTATATGGGCTATGAACGATGATATTACATTAGATATAATAAAAGAACACTATCACAAATTAAAACCACTTGGGAAGATTAACAAAGATATAATGAAAAGTTTTAGAGAATATCTTCTTGTTGGTGGAATGCCTCAAGCTGTTGTTGAATATGTTACTTCAAAAGATTTTGGTAAAGTTGATTTTGTTAAACAAAATATTTTAAATTTATATGAAAATGATATTGAAACTCAAGATGAAGAAAATCCTACATATGTGAAAAACGTCTTCTTGCATATTCCATCAGAACTTTCCAAACATGATAAGCAATTTGTTTTATCTCATATTGATGGAGCTAGACGTAGAGAATATAAAGGTCCAGTAAGATGGTTGAATGAGGCAATGGTAGTTAATATTGCAGAAAATGTAAGTGATCCTAGTGTTGCATTTAATTTATCGACTACAGATGTTGCTTTTAAATGCTATATGGGAGATACAGGATTACTTGTATCACTTGCTTATAAAAATAAAGATTATCTTGAAAATGAATTATATGAAGCAATTCTATTTGATAAACTTCATATAAATGAAGGAATGATTATAGAAAATGTTGTATCACAATTACTAAAAGCAAACGGTCATAATATTTACTATTACAAAAAGACAGATAAAGAATTGAAAACTACTGTAATGGAAATTGACTTCTTAATAAGACATAATAATAAAGTTTGTCCTGTTGAAGTTAAATCTACTAATAACTATACTATTTCATCATTAACAAAATTTAAAAATATGTTTAATAAAAAAATTGGAACATTATATGTATTACATAATGGAGATATTAAGGTAGAGGATAATATAACATATTTACCTTATTACATGGCATTTTGTTTATAATGTATCAATACATTTGGTTGAATATGAAAAAGGATTATTATTACAATAAGAGACATTTGACATTTTTGTTTTTCAAATTAAGGGAAAAGCACTTTCTGTCGTAATGGAACATTAAAGTAAATTGATGAAAATACGATTTCTTTATTTTCAAAATTGAAAGTGTTGGTTATAGATAAATGTAAGGATTTGAAAACAATTAATGGCATGAACATGTAATGTTAGCATTTTTATATATTAAGCAAACTTTATCTTTTTTATTTAAAGTTTTGTTATAATATATTAGTATATTGGAGGTATGAAATGTTTAAATTTGAGATTAAAGATCATAAGATTGGTGTAGATATATGGATGAATAAAAAGGATTTATTCAATAGTTTTTATAAAGAATTTTATAATTTTATTAAAAAGCATGGTGGAAAAAAAGATTTATTAGAACATAACATTCATAATGTGAAAGAATTTTATGAATTTGCTGACTGGAATGCTGGTGGAAAAGATAGTTGTTATGCGATGGGATTTGCCTTTCACAAGTATTATTTATCAGCTGGTGATGGTAGAACGTTAGATGATCAACCTGAGACAACATTTATTGGATATTGTCACAAAAATAATTTGTTTAGTGACTTTATTAATTTTTTAATTACCTTTTTTGCTTGGTGGCGTAATGATGAGGGTTGTACTTGTTTTGATCCTTATAATCATGCTGATGAGTTTTTCCATTCTTCATGGGCTGCACTTGTAGATACTTCTAAGTTATTTTATTTAACTAGCGAAACAGTTTATCACTGGCAATCATTTAGAGTAAAATATGCTTTAGATAATATTCCTGGGGTAATTCTTTATTATCCTAAAAATGAAAAAGACCATTTACGGGTAGCTGGTTACGAATTTATGGGATTTAATAGTGATAAAGTAGCTGAATTAAAAAGAAAAGATACATACAATTATTGGGAAAAAGAAGAAAAAGGTATAAAGAAAGTATACATTGAAGATTATAAAAAAGTAGATCCAGCCTAATATTTTTAATTTATAAAATCATTTTATGATTTTTTTCAAACTTTATGATATAATCGTGAAAGAGGTGCTTTATGAAACGATTGAGAATGATTTTAATATTAACCATTATAGGGCTAACATCCATATTAATGTATTCATGCTCTAACAATGATAACGTTAAAGAAGAAGATTATACAATTATTTTTAACCTAATGGGTGGCAGTTATAATGATTCCAATGAGTCTGTAATTGTTAAAGCTAGTTATAATGAAGTTGTAAATCCAATCATCCCTATGAGAGAAGGGTTTATATTTGATGGTTGGTGCTCAACTCTTGATGAAACTATGAATAATGATATGGACTTTGATATTCCAATTAATAAATCAAAAGTGGTATATGCAGTATGGCATCGTTTAACTATCGAATATGAATTAAATGGTGGTTTCTTTACAAAGTATTCGACTATTCAAGAATTACGTCGTGATTTTATGAGTGATTATCAGACAATCTATCCAATTGATGCTAGTTCTTTTTTCTGGGGTAGTAGTGGAACAATGGAAAGCTTTTTAGAAAATAATACTTTCTATGTTAAATGGCGACCTCTTTTTGAGTATATTAGATCAGTATGCAATAGTTATAAGGCTATTAGAGAAATAGAGTATTTGTTTAACAACATAGCCTCGGAAGATGATTTTGTTAACGTTAGATTACAACTTCATGCCTTTTTGAATAATACTAAACTGCATTATAATGATGGAAAAGTTGATGATACACCAGATTATAGTAAGTTATCAATATTAAATAAGGTATGGCCTTATTATAAGAAAGCAGCTCAAACTTTCTTTGATAATTCAAAAGATTATACATTGCCAATTCCTCGTTTAGAAAATAAAACATTTTTGGGTTGGTATGATAATCCAGAGTGTAATGGTGAAAGAATAACTTTTATTCCAGCAGGAACAATGGAAAATAAAAAGTACTATGCTTTATGGCAATAGTGCTTTTTTTGCAATTTTTTTAATTTTTTAGTATAATATTATAGTATTAATTTAATCGAGGTGATTAAGATGAAAAAACAATATGATGTCATTATTGTAGGTGCAGGTCCCATGGGGATTTTTACAGCTTATGAATTAATGAACAAATGCCCAGACCAAAGAGTATTATTAATTGAACAAGGTTATGATATATATAATAGACGCTGTCCCATTCTACTTAAAAAAACAATGAAGTGTCCAAAAAATAAAAAAGGAGAAAGTGGATGTTATCCAAGTTGTAGCTTAACATCTGGTTTTGGTGGTAGTGGTGCATACTCAGATGGTAAGTTTAATATTACTAGTGAATTTGGGGGATGGATGACAGACTACTTAGCAGATGATGTTGTGTTAGAGTTAATAAAATATGTTGATAGTATAAATCTAAAACATGGTGCCCCTCAAGAAGTAACTAATCCTTACACGGAAGAAGTATTAAATATCGAGCGTAGAGGAATTGCGAAAGGATTAAAACTTTTGCGTAGTGAAGTTCGTCACCTTGGTACTGAGATTAATCTTCAAGTATTAAAGAATATATATGAAGAATTGAAAAAACATATTGATTTTGCATTCTTGACAAAGGTTGAAGATATTATAGTTGAAGATGAAGAAGTAAAAGGAGTAATTCTTACAGGTGGTGAAGTTATTAATTCTAAATTTGTAGTTTTAGGAGTAGGACGCTCAGGAGCTGATTGGCTTTGCAAGACTTTAACTAAACATAATATTAATTTTACAAATAATAAAGTTGATGTAGGAGTAAGAGTAGAGACTAATGATATAGTCATGGATGAAATTAATAAATATTTATATGAAGGTAAATTTATTTTCAATACAAGTGTCGGAACAACCGTTCGAACTTTTTGTTCAAACCCGTCAGGTCATGTAGTAATTGAAAACCATAATGGTATTATGGTATGTAATGGCCATGCATATAATGATCAAAAATTAGGTAGTAAGAATACTAACTTTGCTTTACTTGTATCACATGAATTTGATCACCCTTTTAAAGATTCAAATGAGTATGCGTATGAAATATCCAAACTAGCTAATAAATTAAGTGGTGGTAGCGTTATTGTTCAAAAATATGGAGACATTAAAAAAGGTCGTCGCTCAACCGCAAGACGCATTGAAGAGGGTTTTGTCAAACCAACATTAAAAGAAGCAGTTCCTGGTGACCTTGGTTTAGTTTTACCATATAATACAATGAAATCACTTATTGAAATGGTGGAAGCTTTAGATTCGGTAACTCCAGGTATTGCGAATGACCATACCCTATTTTATGGGGTTGAAGCTAAATTTTATAGTGATAGACCAGAAGTGAATAATGAGTTTGAAACAAAAATTAAAAACTTATATGTGGGTGGAGATGGCGCCGGAATCACTAGAGGACTTGCTCAAGCAGGTGCAAGCGGGGTTTGGGTTGCACGATCAATTAAATCTAGACTATAACATTAACCATAATGGTTGAAAAAAATAATAAACTATGTTATAATAACATAGTTATGGGGGCTAGTATGATTGAAAAAAGAAGTAATAAGATATTTAGATGTTTGCTTATTATGTTAATATTTGTAGTAACACTAACAATTACTAGTTGTAAAAAAGAAGTTAGTGGTTATAGCGATATTAAAAGAATAGTACATAAAGAGATATTAAATCAAAAAGGCAACAACAATAACACTTATTATGTAGTGATATATTCCACGACATGTACTTTTTGTGAAGATTTAGAAGATAGTGTTGTTGAATACTGTAATTTCGTCAATAAAAAAAATGGATGTATAAAAAAAGATTATCCCCCAATGTATGCATTAAACATTAATGCAAGTAAGGATAATCCAGATATTAAAGCATCTGATAATGAATATACAAATTTTACAGGTACATCAGATTATAAAGATATTAAATTTTCAGCCGCTCCTGCACTTGTGGTTGTAACGGATAAAAAGGTTGAAAAATTTATATCATCAAAGGTGACTAATACACCTGTTAGTGATATTAGAATATTATTAAATAAAACAATGAAATGAGGTTAATATTGTGAGTAAAACAAATAATAAGGTAAATAAGGTATCTAATTTTTCAGGAATTATCTTTTTAGTAGCGATAATCGCTATTACAATATTTCTTGCAATTTTTATTTTTATCAATGTTGGTAAGCCAGTAACCATTAAAGACGTAACAAAGATGAAACATGTAACCGTTGAAAACTATAAAAGCTATGATACAAAGCACAAAGAGTATTACGTTTATTTATATAATACTAAAAGTAGTAAAGATGCTGAATTAAAAGAAGTTGTTTTAGAATATGCTAATTATGCAAGAACTCATTCGGACGCTTTACCAATTTATGTTATGGATTATAATGATAGTCAAAATGAAAGAATTACTGATTCTAGTAATTTAAACTTTTCATCGGATACTGCTAAAGAAAGAAGTATACCAACATTAATTAAAATTAGTAGTGGGTCAAAAAAAGATACTAAAACAACAGTATCAACAATTAAAACTGAATTGTTCCAAGCAATGGGAAGATAAAAAAGGCTCTAAGAGCCTTTTTAATTTACTCCAGCTAAAATATTTAAATTTCTTAAAGTATTGTCTTTAACCATATTGTTTATTTGATAGGCCAAAGAATTTAAATCAGTTGTATCAATACTAATTACATTATGTCTTTCAATTTCTTTTAGTATAGCCACAATGATAGAATCAATTAATTCAGTTTTCTTAAAAATTGTAGTTGTATCACTAACTAATAACTCTTTTAATTTGTTTAATAAATCAGTTAAAGAGGAGAGTTTTTCAAGTCCTTTAAACCACCATTTATAATATGGCATATATATATCATTTAACAAATACAAAACATTTAGAGTATGTTTTGTGAATTCATAAAGTGAAAGACTAACTCCTCCAAAGTCTTGTCTTTTAGCAGCACGCTCATAATTGTAAATTCCTGATTGATACATTAAGATAAGACTTCCCGCTAATTTTTTATATTTAATGTCTTGGGGATACTTTGATAATTTTTCTCTAATTTGCATAAAATCATTATTTGCTTGATTGAATATTTTACCATTAGTTGCTTCTAAAAGATAAAAGCTTGGAATACTTAACCATTCGTAATTACTTAGATTTCCGGTCATATTTCCTATTTTTTGTAAATAAAAATCACTAATTTTAATAACATTTTCTCCAAGCATTAAATGATCATATTTTCTTTGTAACCCCATAAATTCGCTTGGCAAAGCGTTATAAGCTCGTTCTAGTTTAAAGATGGTTTGATCATCAAAGTCATCAGGAACAAACATTATAAAACGTGGCTCATAGTCATGATCCTTTGATATATCGTCATCAAATCCTAAACATTCTGATCCACTGCCAACTAAGCCAATAGTAATCTTATTTTCTAATTCTAAAAAATTATCATGAATCATCTTTTTTCCAAAAGTATTGTAAAATGCTTCAGCTATTTCTAATCCCTTCATATATATTTTTTGACCTTTCTAATAATTCATTCGCATCCATAAAGTAGCCATAGTATTTTATAGCACTTGCACATTTTTCTGAAACAAAAGCATAGTAACCATCATGTATGATGTTTGGATCATTTAAGATTGATAATGCTTTATTAACATATTCATCAATAAAAGTAGCACCATCTAAGAGTCCTAACTTTAATTCATACAAATTTGCGATATTCAAGTAAGTAATAGCTTGATCAATTTTTTGTTCGTTGTTATAACTTAAAATTTTTAATGCTTTAAAAAAATCATTAAGTCCATCATTATATAGACCTAAATCCATTTCAGCTAGTCCCATATTATTATACAATCCCGCAAAATTGTAATCATTTTGATTAAGAACTTTTAAATATATTTTTTCAGCTTTTTGGTAATAAATTAACGCTTGCTTGTTATCTTTTAAAAACTTATAACCAGTACCTATATTTAAGTACGTGGTGCCGGCACTAATTGAATCGGTTAATTCTAGTTTATTTAAAAGAGATAAGCACAAGTTAATATATATAATTACTTTTTCAGGATTACCTATTTTTCGGTATAAACCTATTAATTCATTACAAATGGTAAGACGCCCCTTTAAGTCTTTAAAAAGAATTGCTTCTTGTTCCCAGTAGAGTAAAAGGCGTTCAGCACTAGCATAATCATCTTTATTTAAGCAATTGTCAAGTTTATCAATAATTCTTGTAATGGGAACCATTTGAACGGGCTCATCTTCATCTTTAATTAATTCACAAGTTTTTAACAAGCATCTTGGTTCTTCATAGTCATCTCTATTAATCATATTAATCCTCCAATTATATTTTAACATATTTTCCATATATTCGTGATAAATAATACACCTTTAATAAAATAAAGATTACTAACATTGACTTGAAGATAATTATTTGTTATAATTTATGGGTAATATAATTAAAGAAGGGGATATAAATGACGATAATTGAAAGATTTGAACAAACTGTTTTGAAACATAAAAACAAGATAGCTTTTATTGAAGATACAAGAATAGTTACTTTTAGGGAATTAAAAGAAAACAGTCAAAGAATTGGAACATGTCTACTTCAAGATGAAATTGAAATTAATAATGTTATTGGTATATTTACTGAACGTAGTATTAAAACAATTGAATGTATGTTAGGAATTATGTATGCAGGGTGTGCATATGTAGTGCTTGATCCAGACTCTCCTAAGGAACGTATTAATAAAATTATTAATACAGTAGGATTAAAATATATAATTCATGATGAAGCATTAAGTGAAGATGATTCAAATACCCTTAAAAAAGATTTTGAAATAACTACCATTAATTATGATCAAATTATTCAAACACCAGTGTTAGATTTCCTTATTAAAAGAAGGACTGAAAAAATAATTTCTACTAATCCTGCCTATATATTATTTACTAGTGGTTCTACAGGAATACCTAAAGGAACTGTTGTGAGTCATAAAAATGTAATAACATATATTGATTGGGTTAGTAAGGAATTTAAATTTAAGAGTCAAACTATTTTTGGTAGTCAAACACCATTTTACTTTTCAATGTCAGTAACCGATATATATTCTACATTGTTTTGTGGATGCAGTTTTTATATTATTCCAAAGAGTTACTTTTCATTTCCAATTAAACTTGTTGAAGCTTTAAATAAACATAAAGTTAATACAATTTACTGGGTACCATCAGCTTATGCGATAGTGATGAACTTAAAAGTTTTAGATTATGTTAAAATTGAAACTTTTAAGTTAGCCTTATTCGCCGGAGAAGTTATGCCTACTAAAGTTCTAAATTACTGGCGGGATCATTTACCTAAAGTCAAATATGCTAATTTATTTGGTCCAACTGAAACAACAGATATTTGTACTTTTTATAAAGTTAATCGTAGATTTAAATTTGATGAAGTAATCCCTATTGGAAAGGCTTGTCATAATCTTGATGTAATGTTAATAAATGAAAAAGGTGAATTAGCATTAAATGATGAAATTGGAGAACTATATTGTCGTGGTGATTTTGTGGCGATGGGATATTACAATAATCCTGAAAAAACTACTGAAGCATTTGTTCAAAATCCATTAAATAAAAATTATCCAGAAATAGTATATAGAACTGGTGATTTATGTAAATATAATAAATATGGAGAACTAATATATATATCACGAAGAGATTTTCAAATAAAACATAGTGGTTACCGAATTGAACTTGGAGAAATTGAAACAGCGGTTAATAGTATTGAAAAAATTAAAAATGCTTTTTGTTTATATAATAGTAAAGAAGATAAAATAGTATTAGTTTACGAGGGAAAAATAACAGATTCAGAAATTCAAACCTTGTTACGAAAAAAATTACCTCACTATATGATTCCCAATGCTTTTGAACAAATAAAACAGATTAAGTATAATCAAAATGGGAAAATTGATAGAGCTTATTATAAGGAAATATTAATAAATAAAGGAGTAAATTAAAATGAATAAAATAATTGAAATATTAGAAAATATGAAACCAGGCATTGATTTTACTAAAGAAACATATTTAATTACAAATGGTATCCTAACATCAATGGAAATTGTTCAGCTTGTCATGGAGTTAAATGAAGAATTTGATATTGAAATTTCGCCCATGGATATTATTCCAGAAAATTTTGAAAGTGTTACGGCAATTAATCAATTGGTAGAAAAATGCCTTGATGAATAATTATGCAAGCCTATTTACAAATTTTATATTTGATTGTTTTTATGACAATCGGTCTTGCCATATATTATATTATGCCAATAAAAAAAAGGTGGATAACATTATTAGTTATTAGCATTATCTTAATTTTTGTTACGTCATCATATATGGGTATTTTTATAATTCTTTCCACAACGGTTGTATTTATATTTACTTACCTAATGCATAAAAATTATATAAAGCAAGATTTGGAAAAAGAAAAATATTCAAAAGAAGAATTTAGGGAGTATAAGAAAAAAATAAAATCTAAGAATAAAACATTACTTATTATAGCGCTTATCTTAAATCTAGGTATGCTAGTAGGATTAAAATATCTTAATTTTTTTGATTCGTTTATCAATTTAATTTTTAAAACAAACATTCCAACTTTTAAAATTCTTTTGCCTATTGGTATTAGTTATTATACTTTGTCAGGAATAGGTTATATTGTTGATGTATATTACCGTAAATATGCAGCGTGCACTAATTATTTTAAAGTGTTGCTGTATATTTCTTATTTTCCACAATTACTTGAAGGACCAATCGCAAGATTTAATGATTTAGCGAAAACACTATGTGAAGGAAATAAATTTTCATTTGATAATTTTATTAAAGGTCTTGAGCGTTTTGCGTTTGGATTATTTAAAAAAATTGTTGTTGCTGACAGATTAGCGATTTTGGTTACACCTATTTTTGCTGAAAGCGACATCACAGGCTTTCCAATAGTACTTGGAATCATTGCTTTTACATTTCAATTATATGCAGAATTTTCAGGCATTATCGATATGGTAACTGGGACATCACAAATGTTTGGTGTAAAACTTGCTAATAATTTCAACCAACCATTTTTCTCCAAAACTGTAGGTGAATTTTGGCGAAGATGGCATATTAGTTTAGGGGTATGGTTTAAAGAATATGTATTTTATCCTTTATCAATGTCAAAGTTATTAGTTAAAATATCTAAAAAAACTAGAAACAAATTAGGACCATTTTTTAGTACTTTTATAACATCACAACTTGCATTACTTGTAGTTTGGACTTTAACTGGTTTATGGCATGGTGCAAGTTTAAAGTATTTAATTTATGGATTGTATTATTATGTTATTATTGCACTTGAAACACTAGTGGCTAATTTTATTAAAAATGTTAAATGTAAGGATCAATTATGGTTTAAAGCATTACAAATGCTCAAAGTATTTATCTTAGTTAATTTAGGAATGTTAATATTTAGAGCAGATAACTTAAAACTTGCATTTAGTATGTTAACAAATATCTTTAAAGCATCTAACTATGATATTTTAAAGGTTTTTGATATATATGAAATAGTAACTGTATTACTTGTTTTAGGTGTTTTACTAGTTGTAGGCATATTGAAAGAAAAAGGCCTATCTATTTATCAATTGTTACATAAACGATTAGTTGTTCATTATGCGGTTATGATAATTTTAATTTTTGTAATAATAATTTTTGGAGCTTATGGTAATGGATACATTCCACCAGATCCAATTTATGGAGGGTTCTAATGAAAAGAGTATTTAAAATATTAGGATTTTTAGTAATATTTTTTGGAATATATTTATATGCATGTTTAGTATTTACACCAAAAAATAGAAAAGACTTTGGTGGTGATAAATATTATTCAGGATATGGTTATGAGGCAGAAACTGAAAATACAATTGATGTACTTGCGATAGGTAATAGTGATTTATATAGTAGTTTAATTTCACAACAGTTATTTGGCGATTATGGAATTGCTATATATAGTTGTGCTGCCGGTAAAGCTACTCTTGGTATGGGTGAACGTTGGCTTAAAGAAGTATCTAGAAATCATAAATTAGAGTTATTAATTATCGAAGCAGATTTTATCTTTGAAACTAGGTATCTTGGAAGTATTGAACAGTTGCTTGGTCGATTTAGATTTCTTGGTTCACCATTTGTTTATCACGCTAAATGGAAACATATGAAGGCAAAGGATTTTTATCAATTACCAAAAACTGAGATGGATGATTTGAAAGGATATAGATTTAGCGACAAAATTAAAGAAATTAAAAAAGATCCATCTAATTATATGAAACATCACAAAAAATCAATTATTACACCCAAAAATATGATAAGATTAAAACGAATACTTGAATTTTGTAGTGATCATAATATTCAAGTATTGATGTATGAATCTCCAACCTTTTCTTCATGGAATTTAACTAAATCAAATCTAGTACAAGAAGTGTGTGACAAATACAATATCCCATTTATTGACTTTAATTTACTTTTAGATGAAATAAATTTTGACACAAAAAGAGATTATCGTGATAATGGTAATCACTTAAATTATTTTGGGGCTACCAAAGTAACAACATATCTTGGTGAATATTTAAACAGTCACTACAAATTAACCAATCGTTTTAGTGATCCAGCATATGAAAAATGGAGAGAATCATATAATACATATCTAAAGAAAGTAGATAAATATGTGAAAAAAATAGAAGCATCAACAGTTTAGTTGTTTGCTTCTTTTTAAATAGTTAATTTCTTTATTTTTTTCTTAATTTTTGGTATAATAATTAAGAGGTAAATTGAAAATGATATTAAAAATAGGGATTATTATATATATAGTTATTGCAGGACTTCATCTTGCTATGTCATTTGTTGAACAAGAAAGATGGAGAAAAATTACCAAGCCAATGCTTATGATAACATTACTTGTTATTTCAATTATATATGGAAATAGCGTTAATCAGCTTAGTCCTATATTGTATATTGCGATTGGATTAGGGCTAATTGGTGATATTCTTTTGATATTTGATAAAAACCATTTAATATTTGGATTAGGTGGAATAACTTTCTTTTTTGGTCATGTATTATATATAGTACAAATGATTAGTGAACTTTCCTTCAAAATAGAATGGTACTTTTACATTATCTTAGTGGTATTTCTAGTTGGTTGGTGTTTACTTTTAACCCCTAAATTAAAAGGCGGGTTAAAGAAACTAGCTTTACCTTGCGCAATTTATAGTTTTATTTTAATGTTTGGAGTAGTAATAGGTTTAATTACTTTTGTTACTAATATATCAATATCAAGTGCTATGCTTGTATGTGGATTTGTATTGTTTGTAATTAGTGATACAATTTTAGTAGTAGCTGTCTTTTATAAAGAATTTAAACGTTATCACTTTTATTTGATGATCCCTTATATTATGGCTCAGTTATTACTAGTGTATGGAATATTATTAAGGTAGGTAGTAATATGAAAGATTTAGTTTTAGCGATTGATCAAGGCACTACTAGTAGTAGAGCTATTGTCTTTAATAAAAATAGTGAAATTGTTACGTCCAGTCAAATGGAACTTAGTATTATATGTCCTAAAAGTGGTTGGGTCGAACAAAATGCTGATGAGATTTGGGAAACAGTTTATCAAGTGTGTAAAGAAGTGTTAGTTTCACCAAGTATTAAAGTAGAAAATATTAAAGGCATTGGAATTACCAATCAACGTGAAACAACAATTATATGGAATAAAGAAACTAAAAAACCAATATATAATGCGATTGTATGGCAATCAAGACAGTCACAAGATATTTGTGATGAATTAATAAACCTTGGCTTAAGTGATAAAATAAAAGAAAAAACTGGTTTAATTATTAACCCTTATTTCTCAGGAACCAAGATAAAATGGATTTTAGAAAATGTAAAAGGTGCTAAAAAACTTGCGGAAGAAGGAAAACTTCTTTTTGGAACCGTTGATACATATCTTGTATGGATGCTTACAGAAGGACGCCTTCATATAACTGATTATACCAACGCATCACGAACAATGCTTTATAACATTCATACATTAGAGTGGGATCAAGAACTATTAACATTACTAGGAATTGATAAAAGAATGCTACCAGAAGTTGTAAACTCAAGTCAAATATATGGTTATGCTACCGCATTAAAGAAAATAAACAAGCATTTAAATATCCCAATTGCGAGCATTATAGGTGACCAACAAGCGTCACTATTTGGTGGCTGTTGTTTTGATATGGGAGATGTAAAAAATACATATGGAACAGGTTGCTTTATGTTAATGAATACTAAACACAAAGCAGTTAACTCAAACCATGGATTACTTACAACAATCGCTTGGGGAATAGATGGTAAAATAGAATACGCCCTAGAGGGTTCAGTTTTTGTTGGTGGTTCGGTTGTACAATGGTTAAGAGATGGAATGGAAATGATTGAAAAATCCAATGAAGTTGAAAGATATAGTGATATTAATCATATTCCGGATAGTCATGGTATATATATAGTTCCAGCATTTGTTGGACTTGGTACACCATACTGGGATAACGATGCAAGAGGAAGTGTTTTTGGAATAACAAGGGCTACTAAAAAAAGGCACTTCATTAATGCGGCCGTTGAATCAATTGCATATCAATCAAAAGATGTTATGGAAGTTATGAAAGAAGAAGCGAAAACTCCAATAACATCACTTGGTGTTGATGGTGGTGCCAGCATTAATAACTATCTAATGCAATTCCAAGCTGATATACTAAATTGCAAAATAGTAAGACCCGAAAGTCTAGAAACAACTGCTCTTGGAGCTGCGTATCTTGCCGGTCTTGCATTAAATGTTTGGGAAAGCAAAGCTGAACTAAAACGATTACAACGAATTAATCAAATCTTTATGCCTCGTATGAGCGAAGAAAAAAGAGAAACCCTCTATAATGGTTGGAAAAAAGCAGTAGAGGCAACTCGCATATTTAGATAAATCTACACAACTGTGTAGATTGAAATAGGACTATGGCCAAGTGGTAAGGCAACAGGTTCTGACCCTGTGATCACTGGTTCGAATCCAGTTAGTCCTGCCATTTTAGTAATTAATAAATAAACTATTTTCGCTAGTATTTGTAGTTTCTACTATTGATATAAAGTTGGAAATAGTTCTTTTTATGTAGATAAAATAACTAGTAAATAAACAAACAAACACATTACCCTTGACTCTCCCCTTTAGGGTAATGATATAATCTAGCTGTAACATAAATAGGAGGAATAATAACAGTGTATTTTCGGATAGGTGAACTTTCAAAAATATGTAGTGTAAGTGTAAAAACAATTAGGTTTTATGAAAAAGAAGGTTTATTAGAACCTATATATGTTGATAAATTCACAGGATATAGATATTATGATAAAACAAATTGTACTAGATTACTTGAAATCTTAATGTTTAAAGAATTAGGCTTTTCACTTAAAGAAATAAAAAAACTAAATGTAGAGACAATTAAAGAAAAAATTATTAAATTAAAAGATCAAATTAGTACAATAGAACAAAATATTAATAAACTAGAAATGATAACTGAAGAAAATAAGTGCACAGTGAATAAAGAATTTATCAATGATGAAAGCGTAATTGGCAAATGGGAAATAATAAATGAAAATGAATTTCCATTTAATGAAATATATTTTTTACCTAATGGTCAAGGTTACTGGGTATTTGAAAATTGGACCAAAGGCTATTTAAAAGTTGATGATGTTTATCACAAATATGAAGTTAAAAACAATCAATTAATGTTATATGTTATAGACTTAAATGGTAATGTAGGCAAAGTCGTAAAATATAAAAATGTTAATCACATAGAATATACAAAAGATGAAATAAAAAATAAAGATGATGTTAATTATATCTTTGAAATGGATGATTATGTAATAGGTACTTATGAAGCAGTAGCATATGTAGATGAAATAGATTTAAATTTTACGCCAAAAAATAAAGAAGAATTATATCTTACCAAGATTATCTTTATTAAAGATGGAACAGTAATTTGTGAAACTATTGATGGTACAATAACAAATAATTTACACTGGACCAAAGGAAGAGTGATAGATAACGTTTATGATTTTACCTCAAGTAATTATAAAATAATACATAAGGATAATCATAACTATTTGTTTTTTGAATGGAAAAATGGTGATTATACCTATGGCAAAAGAAAACCAAAATACTATGTATTTGTGAAAAAATAAAATAATAAATTTAAGAGTTAGTTCACTAGATAAAATGAATTAACTTTTTTTAATGCTCAAAAAATTTAGATTATATTTAAAATTATATAATTAATAGAAACAAACTTGTTAAATATAGATTTAATTAGGATGCGCTAGTATCTTAAGTGTTGTGGGAAAATACTTCAAAATTTGTATTTATTGGTGATAAAATATAATGTATTTATGACTAGTATATAAAGAAATTTTATGGTATAATAGTGTGTGTTTGATCAAAAAATAACAAAGAAGGAGAATTTTAAAATGCTAAATAAATTAATTGCTGAATGTTCAGATTATGACTTTAAAGAACGATTAGAAGTTAGTAAGCCTAAAAGTTGGCTTAAGTCTGTTTCCGCATTTTCTAATGGAATAGGTGGTACATTGTTTTTTGGTGTAGATGATAATAAGAATCCGGTTAATATAAAAGATCCTAAAAGCGTTTGTGATAAAATTTCAGAATTGATTAATGCAAGAATTTCTCCGGTTCCAACTTATACATTAGAGCCGTATAATGAAGTATATAATGGAAAAGAAATTGTTTATGTTGTTCTTAAAGTAATGCCAGGACCATCAACTCCATATTATTATTTATCAGATGGTGCCAATGAAACATATATTAGAAGTGGTAATCAAAGTATTAAAGCACCAAGGCACATACTTGAAGAATTAATTTTAAAAGGTCAAAACAAAACATATGATTCGATAATTACAACATATTTAAAAAGTAATTATTCCTTTACTTTTTTTGAAGCTACATTTTTAGAAAAAACTCTTACTAGATTAACTGAATCAGACTATATTTCTTTCGCACTTATGAATACAGATGGCTTTTTGACAAACGCAGGTGTGCTTTTGGCTGATCAAAACTTATATAGACATAATAGAATATTTTGTACCAGATGGAATGGATTAAATAAAACCTCTTTAGAGGAGGCGTCAGATGATGATGAATATTCAGGTGGACTTGTAAAATTACTTGATTCAGCATTAAACTTTGTAAGAAAAAATACAAAGAAGAAATGGAAAAAAGATGCAAGTGGAAGAGTAGAAATGCCAGAATATGATGAGGTAGCAATAAGAGAAGCTATAGTTAATGCAATAATTCATAGACAATACACTAATGTAGGTTCTGAAGTAACGATTGATATTTTTGATAATAGAATTGAAATTACATCTCCTGGTCCAATGGCATCTGGTGTATTAATAAATAAATCACTAGATACCAAAGTTCCATCCATTAGAAGAAATCCAATTTTAGCAGATATATTTGCTAGAATGAAATTTATGGATAGACGTGGTAGCGGCTTTGATAAAATAATAAATGGTACAAATAGACTTTTTGATGATAATAATAATCATGTTGAATTCTATGCTACTGGAACTCATTTTAGTGTTGTTATTTATAATGCAAATTATGAAAATGGCACAATAAATGGCACAATAAATGGCACAATAAATGGCACAATAAATGATAACGAAGAATTAGTTTATATGTTAATGAAGAAAAATGCAAAAATTACTGTTACCGAAATAATAGAAAAAACAAATATACCAAGAAGAACAATTAATAGAATTATTACACGCTTAAAAGAAAAAGAATTAATTGTTAGAGAAGGTTCTAACAAAGACGGATATTGGAAAATAGTAAAACAATAATATAGAAAAATATAAAATTGATAATCTAAATAATTTAAGAGTTAGTTCATTAGATAAAATGAATTAACCCTTTTTTCTTTTAATAAAGTACTTATGACTTTAACTTTATTCTATGATTATAATCTATTATTTATATAGTTTATGATTTTTCTAAGTTAATAGTAGAGTACACTTAAATTTATTTGTTATTGAATTTGATGTTATAATATTTGACATATCGGTGAAAAATTAGTAAAATATATAAAGTGGAAAGGTAGAGATAATAAGAGTATGGAAGACTTAAAGATTGCTTTATTACAAATAACACCATTAAAGTCATTATCTGACAATTTACAAAAAGGAATTGAATATTGTGAAGTAGCTGCAAAGATGGATGTAGATATAGTGTTATTTCCAGAAATGTGGAGTAATGGGTATAATTTTGATGAAGGTTTTGAAAATGAAGCAATTACCTTGGATAGTCCATTTCTTCTTGAATTTCAACATCTTGCAAAAAAGTTAAGACTCGTAATTGGAATTACTTTTTTAGAAAAAACAAAAGGAAAACCTCAAAATAGCATTTGTGTATTTGATTCTGATGGTAACCTTGCTCTTCACTATTCCAAAGTACATACATGTGATTTTGGCGATGAAATAAAACTTGCACCGGGTGATGATTTTTATGTTTGTAATCTTAAAACAAGAAAAGGGACCATTAAAACGGGGGCAATGATTTGCTATGACCGTGAATTTCCAGAAAGTGCTCGTATCTTAATGTTAAAAGGAGCCGAACTTATTTTAGTTCCCAATGCATGTCCAATGGAAATTAATAGATTAGCTCAACTTAGATCAAGAGCATTTGAAAATATGCTAGTGATTGTTACAACTAATTATCCTAGTAGTGTACCAGATTGTAATGGTCATTCAAGTGCATTTGATGGAATAGCTTATATGGAAGGGATTCCAGGAAGTCGTGATACTTTAATTGTTGAAGGTAGCAGTGATGAAGAAATAATTATTGCGGGCATCCCAGTTGATGAATTAAGAAAGTACCGAGAGACTGAAGTACATGGAAATGCTTATCGACATCCTCTTAAGTATCAGGAATTAATAAAAGAAGAAATTAAATATCCATTTATTAGAAAGGATTATCGTAAATAATATGCCTAGAATTATGTTTGTTTGTCATGGTAATATTTGTAGATCACCTATGGCTGAATTTATTATGAAGGATCTAACTAAAAATGATAGTAATTTTTATATTGCCTCATCCGCAACTTCAAGAGAGGAAATAGGAAATTCTATATATCCTCCTGCCAAAAAGATTTTAAACGCACATCATATAACTTATACCAATCACTATGCTAGACAACTAGAGGCTAGTGATTATGATAAATATGATTACATTATTATTATGGATACAAACAATGAATATAATATTAAAAGAATAATTAAAAACGATCCAAAACATAAAATTAGAAAACTCTTATCCTTTATAGGAAGTGATGCTGATGTGTCTGATCCTTGGTATACTAATGAATTTGAAAGGTGTTTTCAAGATATATATAAAGGCTGTGTAGGATTATCTGATTATTTGAATAGAGAAAGTAAGTAAATTAATAAATACTACTTACTATAAACCTTTAACTAGAAATGATTAAAAATAACTTGAAACAAAGGATGGAGTCAATTATTGTATTATTACTACCATTATAAAAAGGTAAAAGAAAAGAAGGAAAAATCAATATGCCAGATATTAAAAAAATAGATGTTAATTTTAACAATCAAGAAAAATACGATAATATTAAGTATTATAACCCTAAACAAACTGATAAAATCCGCGTATACGGCTTAAACTGGTTTAATGAAGACAAGAGATATGTACGCTTTCCTATGTCAAGTGATGACATGATAAAGCAACTAGCCGATGGCCTTTACTATTTAGTCGAACAACCAAGTGGATGTATGCTTTCTTTTAAGAGTAATACAACAAGCCTTAAAATAAAGGTAAAACTAGGACATACTTTTGATATGGCTCATATGGCTTTTACTGGTCAAGGTGGTTGTGACTTATATATAGGAACAAAAAGAGAAGATTTAACATTCTTTAGAACTAGTTCTTACAATATTAAAGAAAAATCTTATGAGTTTACTTACTTTACAGACTGGGAAAAAAAAGAACGCTTATATTTAATTAATTTACCACTTTATGCTGCGGTGGAAGATATAGAAGTTGGAATTGATGATAATGCTAAACTAGCAAGTGTGAATGATTTATTTGATAAAGGTAGAGTGGTTTGTTATGGTACTTCAATTACTCAAGGTGGTTGTGCTAGTAGACCTGGTATGAGTTATACTAATGCCTTATCAAGGAGAATGGGGTATGAATTTTTAAACTTTGGTTTTTCTGGTAATGGTCGTGGCCAACCGGAAATTGCTAATCTTCTTTCATCAATTGACAATGTGTCAATGTTTATCTTAGATTATGAAGCTAATGCGACCTTGCCAATGTTACAAGCAACTCTTGATAATTTTATTAATATAATTAGAAAAAGATATAAAACTGTACCCATTATAGTGCTAAGTAAAATCAGAATGTCAGTGGAAACCCATTTAGAGAAAAATAAGATTGCTGAAAACAAATCACGCAATTTTCAAAAACAGGTTGTTAAAAAACATCAAGAAACAGATTCTAATATATATTTTTATGATGGTCATAAACTTCTTGGTAAATATACTAAAGAAGCTACAGTTGATGGATGTCATCCGACCGATCTTGGTTTCATGATGATAACTAATAATCTCGAAAAATATTTAAAAAAGATTCTATAGGTGGAAAATGACAAGTATATATATATCTGATAACACAAGAAATACCAAAACGCTAGAACAAATATTAGAACAAATACCAAGTAATATTGTAGAATTCCCAGATAAATATAAAATAACTGGTGACAAACTTGCGAGTGCCGCAGCTTGGTATATGCTTTATAAATATCTTAAGGAAGATTATGGAATTGATTTAGCGAAAGAGCAAGTTATAACAAAAGTTAATCGAAAACCATGTGTTAATGGAATCTTTTTTAATATCAGTCACTCGTTTAATATTAGTGCCGTAATAATCTCAGATCATGAATGCGGTATTGATGTTGAGATGGTTAATCCTAAGGTTGATTATGAATTAATTAGTAGAAGAGTATTAACCAAAGATGAATATTTCACATATCTTAGACAAAGACGTGCCTCATATTTTACTATGATGTGGACAAAAAAGGAAACGGTTTTTAAATATAAAGGTACAGGCATTATAATGGGAATATTTAAAGAACTTGATACAAGCAAAGTTCAAACAATTCAATTAGATGATAGTCATAATAATTTATACTATCTATCATACTTAGCAACAGAGATTGTTGAAGTAGAAGATATGAAGATTGTAATTATTTAATAAACGAAAAGGAATGTTATTTCATTTAACATTCCTTTTATCTTATAGGTGTAATTCAAATTATTACATTAATTGTTGTTAACAATATAGTTGAGTAAAGCATTTGGATTATCAAAAATTAAATTCGCCTTTGAAGCGATTAATTCATCTTTTGTTCTAAATCCCCAACTTACACTAAGACATGCCATATTTGCATTTTTGGCAGTCAAAATGTCAACCTCTGAGTCACCTACATAAAAGGCGTGTTCATTTGTCTGTCCTAGTAAATGTAAGGCTTCATATACGGTGTCTGGATATGGTTTTTTTCTAATACCTTCTTTTTCACCAATTGCTATATCAATTAAATCATTAAAAAAATATTGGCGTAAGAAATTTACAGCTTGATAACCTTTATTTGATACAATAGCGAGTTTAAACCCTTTGGCTTTTAATTCTTGAAGCATTTCCATGATACCTGGATAAGGTGAAGTTTTAGTAATTGAGTTAACCAAATAATAGGCCTTAAAATCTTGCAATATAACATTGAAGTTTTTGGTAGCCTTTCCTTTAGTTACGGATAATTCCATTAATTTTTCCATACCATTTCCAAGAAATTGTCTAACTTCATCTTTTGAACGTTTTGGTAAATAATGTTTTCTTAAAGCATAGTTTACGGCATCAGTCAAATCATCTAGAGTATCAAGTAAAGTTCCATCTAAATCAAAAATTACAGTATTATGCATAGTTTATACTCCTTTTAGTACTTGTAATATTATATAATTATGTAATAATTTTGTCAAACAATAGCATAAAAACATAGTGTTTTATTTTTAAAAAATTTATGATAATGGTATAATAAATATAAGAGGAGACAATTACAATGAATGATATATATATGAATGTATATGAAAAGCAAAAAAAATTCTTTTTAACAAAAGAAACATATAGCTATCCTTTTCGTAGGCAAATGTTATTAACATTAAAACAAATGATTAAAGATAATGAAAAAGAAATAACTAAGGCTTTATATTTAGATTTAGGTAAAAGTGAGTATGAAGCTTATATGACAGAAATAGGATTAGTTCTTCATGATATTAATTATGCCATTAAACACTTAAGAAATTGGATGAAACCAAAAAGTGTGAGAACCAGCCTTTCAAATTTTCCATCTAAAAGTATAATTTATCATGATCCGTATGGTGTATGCTTAATTATGTCTCCTTGGAATTATCCAGTCAATTTAGTGTTTGAACCATTAATTGGAGCGATAGCAGGTGGAAATACTTGTATTATTAAAATGTCTGAATACAGTTGTAATACATCGATATTATTGGAAAAACTAATTAGTAAAACCTTTGATGAAAAATATATAAAAGCTTATTATGGTGATGTGGCTGAAACAACAGAAATATTAAAACTTCCATTTGATTTCATATTTTTTACAGGCAGTGAAAAAGTCGGGAAAATTGTTATGGCCGCAGCCTCAAACCATTTAACCAAAGTAGTATTAGAACTAGGCGGAAAAAGCCCAGTTGTCGTTGATAAAAATGTTGACATTAAACTTGTGACAAGACGTATAGCATTTGGTAAAATTATAAATGCTGGACAAACTTGTGTTGCTCCTGATTATATATATGTACATAATGATATTAAAAGTGATTTCATTAAATCATTAATAGAAGAAATAAAAATAATGCTTGGTGACAGTCCCTTATTGAACCACAATTATCCTAAGATAATAAATGAAAGACATTTTCAAAGGGTAATGAACCTAATAAATTTTGATAAAGTCATATATGGTGGTAAATCAGAAAATATGAAGATTGAACCAACTATTATGGATAATGTAACATACAGTGATGTGGTTATGCAAGAAGAGATTTTTGGTCCTATTTTTCCAATTATAGGATATACTAATCTTGATGAAGTAATTAGAGAAATAGAAGAACATGATGGACCACTTGCTCTCTACTTATTTAGTAATGACAAAAAAATTAAAAAGAAAATGCTTATGACTAGATTTGGTGGAGGATGTATCAACGATGTCTTAATGCACTTATGTAGTGATACCTTACCTTTTGGAGGAGTTAAAAATAGTGGAATGGGAAATTATCATGGAAAGTATAGTTTTTCAACTTTTACAAGGGAAAAAGGAATCTTAAACAAAAGTGTAAAAATGGATATAAAGTTAAGATATCATCCATATAATGAAAAGAAACAAAAAATAGTCAAAAAAATTCTAAAATAATCAAAAAGGAGAAAAAAATGAAAGAACAAACTATTACTAAACAAGCTATAGTGCAATCATTCAAACAATTAATGAAGAATAAAACATTTGATAAAATCTCCATTAGTGATATTACTAATGCTTGCTATTTAAATAGACAAACTTTCTATTATCATTTTCAAGATAAATATGAACTGATGAATTGGATATATTATAATGAAATATTTTTACCACTGGTTAATGAGTTAAATAAAGAAAATTATGATGATGCTTTTAAAGGAATGTTTAATACAATGTACCAGGAAAAATATTTGTATGCCAATGCTTTATCAATGAGTAGTGAATATGGTTTTAAAGAATATTTATATAAAGTACTAGAAGAACTTGTAAAAAGTATGGTGGAAAATAAAAAAAGCCAAGATATAAAGTTTTATACCTATGGCTTTGTTGGTACTATAATTGATTGGGTTCAAACAGGGATGAAAGATTCACCAGATGAACTCGCAAGTTGGATGAGCGATAAATTTAACAAAATGTCTTAAAGAACCAATCTTTAATTTCTCCAATATTCCCTTTTTCAAGAAGTGACAAAAGGGCTTGATATAGTTCATCTTTCTTAGACTTAAGACTTTCATTAGAAGAAAGACCAAGTTCAATTATATTTCTTGCACATCTAGCAGGAGATTTAGTAATATTTTTTAGTAATAAATCGATGTTTACATCAATAATAATAGCTTTTAAATCTTTGTTAAACATATCTTCACCTCTATACGATAAAATTATAACAAAATGGTGGTGAAAAGTAAATAGACAATCGGCATAATTTGTCTAAAAAAACGACAGGTATTATTTTTTGTCTATTTACAAATAATATAAAAAAGAATAAAATATTAGTAGAGAGTAAATCTCTTTAATAATAGGAGGAAATAAATATGGAAACTAAAAAATTAGAAGACCAATTAAAAAGTGTTGTTTATGTAACTGTTGGGGCTGCTGCTGTTCTTGCTGAAAAAGCTAAAGAGTTAGTAAGCGAATTTGAACAAAAGGGTAAGGCAACTTGTGAAAAATGTCAAGTAAATAATGAAGAACTAAAACACAACATTAAAGAAGCCGTTGATAAAGTTATCAATGTTACAGTTGTAAAAGATGAAACCACTGATGAATTTATTGAAAAGATGGACGATTTAAGTGAAGAAGAATTAACAAAGATTAAAGAAAAATTAGCATCATTAGAACCAAAAGCAAGTGAAGAAGAAACAAAATAAACATCGTTTTAGACAAATTACTAAAATATTACTAAAGCATAAATTACAAAAGGGCATAACGCCAATAAAAGTTAGAGAAACAATTGAAGACTTAGGTCCTACATATGTAAAATTGGGACAAATTATGTCGACTAGAGAAGATATGATTCCCCTAGAATATTGTGAGGAATTAAGTAAATTAAAAGAAAATGTAAAACCCCTAGCTTTTGATATAGTAAAAGGGGTAATTGAGGAAGAACTTCAGAAACCAATAAATGAAGTTTTTTCATCAATTGATTCAACACCTATTGGGTCAGCATCAATTGGTCAAGTACATGTCGCCACACTTATTAGTGGTGAAAAAGTAGTAGTAAAAGTTATGAGACCAAATATTTATGAAATAGTTGAACAAGATTTTAAGATTCTTAAAGCCGCAATTAAATATTTAAATTTGTTCACTAATTTGGATGAAGTAGTGGATTTGAACATAATTTTTGAAGAAACATTTGAAGCCATGAAACTAGAAATGGATTTCACAAATGAATTAAATAATATAAAGCTATTTACCAAAAATAATGAAAAAAATAAGTATATTAAATTGCCAAAAACCTATGATGAGTACACAACTAGTCATATTCTTGTAATGGAATATATTAAAGGATATAGAATAGATGATATAGAGAACCTAAAAGCAAATGGTTATGATACTAAAGAAATATGTGATAAGTTAGTAGAAAACTTTACGGAACAAGTTGTTGACTTAGGTGTATTCCATGCCGACCCCCATAGTGGTAATGTCTTAATTAGTGATGGTAAAATAGTTTGGTTAGATCTTGGTATGATAGGATTAATATCAAAGAAAGATCGCAATCTATATAAAAGAGCTATTAAGGCCGTTATTAGAAATGATATATATGAAATTAAATCAGTGATTTTGACAATTGGTGTGTGTCGTCATGAAATTAATCATGCTAAATTATATCAAGATATTGAAAATATGATGTCTAAATATTTAGATATGGATATTAATGATATGGATATGGGAATACTCCTTCAAGAGGTTATGGGAATAGCTTTACGTAATGGTATTAGTTTACCAAAAGGTGTGACCCTTCTTGGTAGAAGTATTGTCATTATTCAAAAAGTGGTAGCAGTATTGAATCCTAATGCTAATCTAATGGATTTCTTTAGTGCACATGTAAAAGACAATTATCAGGAAGAGTTAGATCCTAAAGTTAAAGTACCAGAAATTGCTAGAAAGATTTATAAGAGTGCTTCTAAATCTGCAGAGATACCAGCCCAAGTTTCAGATTTATTAAATCTAACGATTAAGGGAGAACGACATCTAAATGTGGAAATAGTGAATTTAAGAGAAAATGTAAATAAAGCTAGTCGTATCGTTAATCGCTTAATCTTTGGTATCTTAATTGCTAGTTTAATTTTTTCGATTACAATAATCCTAACGGCATTATTAATAAAAATTAATGCTTTATGGTTTAATATTGTAATGGGAATACTAGCAGGACTTGGTGTTGTATGTGTAATTTTCTTTATAATACTACTTTCCATAAGCATGCTAAAAGAACGAAAAAAATAAAACAAATTATGTGCTTTCTAACCTATAAAATATGCCTTCTAGCCCAAAATGCTTGCAAAATCATTCAAAATATGATATAATATTTAAAAAGAAAGAGGAAAGGAGGCCTAGCTATGACAGAATATCTACTTTATTTTGACAATGTTTTCGCATTAACTATGTTAACTTTTATTCTATTTAATCGTCACATTAGTAAATCAATATCAACTATTCTTAGTACAATCGGAATAATTGGAATAGCTATGGCTATATGTTCCTATACTAAAGAGTCAGGTGTTTACGTAACTTTAATTATTACTAGATACGCGAAACCATGTATGAATTTAATTTCTAAAATTAGATTCACACCATCTCGTTCAATGCCTGATTTAAGTAGCATTGATTTATATGTTATTCTTCGTGCAACGTACTATAAATTTGTTACTTTGCTTTGCATCCCTATTAAATGTTATATGGTAACATTAAGACAAAGATTAATTGAAATTTACCAAGAAATTGCGGTAAGGATAAAACAAATTGTCACAAATAAAAATAGAAATAATGCTTTTCTATATAGTTAGACTTTAGACTACTAGTACTACTAGTAGTTTTTTTTTGAAAAACATTACTAATTATGATATAATAAGAAGGAAAGGAAGTGCCGGATATGAAAGTTTGTCCATATTGTAGTGGAGTGACAGAAGATAAAAATGCCATAAAATGTGCAATTTGTGGTCATGATATAACTAATGAAAATGAATATACAGCTGATGAATTAGAAGATGAGTTAGTTAAAGAAGAAGTATACCGGAAAATAAAAAAAATTAAAAACAAGAAGATTCAAAAAAGACTAATGATAAGTATTGGTGTATTTGTAGTATTAAGTTTAGGCATAGTATTGAGTATCATCTTAGCACCTAAGGGCTACGTTAATGTTGTTACTACTACATATACGGCTAAAGTTGGTGATCAAATTACCATTGCCCTTGAGTATGGTGGAAAAATAAAAGATAAAGATGTGCAACTAGAAATAATAAGTACTAATAACAAAACCAATCAAGTTAGTTTTCGTTATAAAATTGTTGAAAATACTTGTTATATTAATTGTTATATGGCTGATCAACTTACCTTAAAGTTTAAAGCAAAAGACAATGGTGAGCAGTATAAATATAATAATGTTATTAATATTTTTATTATAGAATAAATAGAATAGAAAGGATGTAATTACTAATGATTAGAAAGTGTTTTACAATTAATCCTGCACGTACAAAAGATGATATATTAAGTTATGAAGAAAATTTAATAAAGACTAAGTTATTTTCAGGATGTGAAATTTTTTACCCATATAATGTTAGTGAAAAACAATACAATGATTATATTGAAGGTGTTAAGTCATATTTAAAATATCAAGACTTTGAAATCGTATGTCATCTACCATATGGCAGAGATAATAATCTTGCAAGTCTAAATAATATCGATGAAATTATGACGAGACTTAAAAAAGGAATGGACTTTGCGAGAATGTTTAATGTACATAAACTTACGATTCATCCTGGTGAACTAGATGGAACAGTCTCAAAAGAAGAAGCAATTAATTTATCTATTAAACACGTTATGGAATTAGTAGAATACGCTAAGAAATATGATATGACAATAATGATTGAAAATTTAGTAGGTTCACATGAATTATGTTTAACTAAAGAGGAAATGCTAGACTATTTATCACATTTCAATCATCAAGTCATGATGACTTTTGATTGTGGACATTGTCATGCTTCGCATACTAATAATAAGACTCCAATCAATGATTTTGTTATTGCACTTAAAGATTACATTGCTCATCTTCACCTTAGTGATAACCATGGAACTACGGATGAACACCAAGTTTTGGGAAGTGGAACTATTAATTTTGTAAGTTATTTTGAAACTTTACGAACAATCAAATATGACGGTTTATATAGTTCAGAAGTATTATTTAAGGATTATAAAGATTTAATTAACACGAGTAATAAAATAGACGAGATTGAAAATAAAATTAAGGGGGACTAAAATGGAAAAACAATCAAAAACGATTATAGCTTTAATGTATGATTTTGATAAAACTCTATGTGAAAAAGATATGCAAGAATATAGTTTTATTCCAAGTTTAGGCATGAACTCATCAGAATTTTGGGGAGAGGCCAATAGAATTGCGACAAAAAGCAATATGGATAAGATTCTAGCATATATGTATTTAATGATTAAACTTGCAAAAAAGAAAGATATTCCCATCACAAAAGAATCATTTATGAAACTTGGTAAAGATGTGGTTTTATTAAAAGGGGTCAAGAGTTGGTTCAAGAGAATGGAAGAATATGCGAAAGAATTGGATATTGAAATTGAACACTATATTATTTCTTCAGGTCTTGCTGAAATAATTGAAGGTACTCCAATTGCTAAATATTTTAAGAGAATCTATGCTTGTGAATTCCACTACAATGAACGCGGTAATGCGGATTGGGCCCAACAAGCAATTAATTACACCACTAAAACTCAATTTATTTTTAGAATATCAAAAGGAGTTTTAGATAAAATGGATGATTATACACTAAACTCATATGTTTCTGAAGATGAGCGTAGAATCCCTTATCGTAATATGATTTATATTGGTGATGGATTAACTGATGTTCCTTGTATGACAGTGGTTAGATCACGTGGTGGTGAATCAATAGCGTTATACCATAAAAAGGAACGTAATAAAGTATATAAACTAATTAAAGAAAATAGAGTTGGTTATATCGCAAAAGCTGATTATTCAGTTGGATCTGAACTTGAAGGTATTGTAAAACAAGTAATTCATAAAATGGCAATAAACGATCACTTGTCTAAACTTCATGCCTTTCAGTTAAAAGAAATTTATCAGGAAGAAAATGAGTAATATGACAAATCAAGAAATCATTGATGAAATAAAAAATCGGTTAACAACCGATGTAGAAGAAAATAAAAAATACTTGAAGGAACAACTTCAAAAATATAGAAGTGAAAAAAATGATCAAGTTGCTTTTGCTGTAACTCAACTTTTGTTTAGTTATCTAACAAAAGAAGAACGTGCAAAATATGACAAAATTGCTTTTGAGATTATTCAGTTTCGTAAAAATCAATTTCAAGAATCAAACAAGCTAATAAAAGAAGGGAAACTAGAAGAAGCAAAAAGAATAATCTTAAACTTAGTTCAATCGTACGAAAAATTAGAACGGGTAAGGGACAAGATTTACTTTGATTTTGAACAATTAATGGAGTATATCATTTACTGTAAAACTGTTAAGAGGTCACAACAGTTAGATATTCATCGCTATCCTGAACCTATTGCTTATTTTTATTATCAACTTGGTTGTATTGAAGTTGAACAAGAAGATACACTTGAGGCTATAACTTATTTTACTAAAGCTTTAAAATATAATCCGCGTGGTTTATATTTATATGAGGAATTAGTTAAATTATACTTAAAACAAGAAGACTATGATAAAGCTTTTAGCTTATCTAAAGAAGCACTAGAATATGCATATAAAAAAGAACAATTTGTGTTTTTCTATAAAGCGTTAGGTATGTGTTATAAAGTTATGCAAAAATATGATATCAGCATTGCCTGTTTTGTGGTTAGTGATCATTTTGCAGGTGAAGCCTTCAATAAAAATGAAATTGCGGAAATAATTAAAGTAGCTGGATATATTAAATTTGAAAAACCTGAAGATATCCTACAACTATTTGCTAAAGAACAAATTAATTATGGGCCATCAAGGCAATTAATAGAAACAGTTAATGATTTTATCAGTTATTTTAAATTTACAAAAAACTATCCAAGTTTAGAATATGTATTAAAAGTAATGGTAGAATTAACTGATTCAGATTATTATCAAAAACAATTAAAAGAATTAGAGGACTTAAAAAATGAAAAAAAATGAGAAAATTCAAGCAGCATGTTTAATTATTTATTTAATAGCTTGCATTACAACTTTAGCCTTAATCCTAGTGTTTAAAAATGCATATATATTACTTGCTTTTGGTATCGTTCTAGTGGTTGGTTACTTTTTAGTTAGTTTGGTTCATAGTCTTAATTATTTCTATGTTTGCCCTAAATGTAAACACGAATTTAAGATAAATGTTTTTAATGATATTTTTACAACTAATGGTGGAAAACTAGGTAAAAAAGTAACTTGTCCAGCTTGTGGTGAGAGGACATACATGAAGGATGAACCATTAAAATGAATAAAAATCGCACTATGCTAAAATGACAAAAAGTTGCTATTTTAGTATAGTGTTTTTCTTGACTGTTAAATGTTTCTAGTATATAATAATATTATAATTTGAAACTAAGTTTCAAATTGAAAGGAGGATCCAATGAACTCGTGTAAGAATTATCAAACAAGGCAAAAAACAGCTATCTTTGCTCTTTTGAAAGATCATCCCGAAATGCATTTAACAGCCGAACAAATGTTAACAATTCTTAAAGATGAAAATACTCCCGTAAGCAAAACCACACTTTATCGTTTTTTAGATTCACTTGTAGAAAATGGTGAAGTAAATAAATATGTTATTGATAATATTTCATGTTATCAGTATGTAGGAACAAACCTTGATACTCAAAATTGTTTTCATTTAATTTGTGATCATTGTGGTAAACTAATTAATGCTAGTACAGCAGATATAAAAAAAATTAATGAAAAGTTAGAAAAGTGCTTAAACTTTAAAATTGATAATACCAAGACTATTTTATATGGTACTTGTAAAGAATGTCAGGTGAGAACAAATGAAGAAAATTAAAAAAATATTTGTTCTAATGGTTTTAACTATTGAATTAATAGTTTTAACTAGTTGTGGTATCATTAATGATAATGCAATATATAAGGTTAAAATTGTAACTACTCAATTTCCACAATATCAATTTGTTAAAGCGTTAATAGGTGATAGTAATCAGCTTAATAGTAGATTTGAAGTTTCTCTTCTGGTTCCACCAGGAGCTGACTCACATAGTTTTGATTTAAGAGTAAATG
>SAMEA104315439__coassemble_218_pt1 | contig 31141 bp, 26 predicted proteins | sample SAMEA104315439__metabat2_low_PE_048 | metagenome-assembled genome bin SAMEA104315439 (sample SAMEA104315439) | gut metagenome | biome: Monkey gut; feature: monkey-associated habitat; material: faeces | place: China | collected 2013 | reverse complement strand
CGATAGTTAGAAATAGCAAAAATAGGTCGTTGCCAGCTCCTTTCTATATTCATGGAGGATTAGCTCAGCTGGGAGAGCATCTGCCTTACAAGCAGAGGGTCGGCGGTTCGATCCCGTCATCCTCCACCATTTGCCGACTTAGCTCAATCGGTAGAGCAACTGACTTGTAATCAGTAGGTTGTGGGTTCAATTCCTATAGTCGGCACCATTCTTGTCCTCGTAGCTCAGTTGGTAGAGCAACTGACTTTTAATCAGTGGGTCGGACGTTCGAATCGTCTCGGGGACACCATTTTTTAAATTGTATCTTTCGGGCGTAAGTATGCCTGAGTGGCGGAATAGGTAGACGCGCAGGACTTAAAATCCTGTGGTAGCAATACCGTGCCGGTTCGATTCCGGCCTTAGGCACCAAATATGTGGGTCCATAGCTCAGCTGGGAGAGCACCTGTTTTGCACGCAGGGGGTCGAGGGTTCGAGTCCCTTTGGATCCACCATTTTTTGTATCAGGATATGGCGGTGTAGCTTAGTTGGCTATAGCGTCCGGTTCATACCCGGAAGGTCGGGGGTTCAAGTCCCTCCGCCGCTACCATTTATTTATGGACCTTTAGCTCAGTTGGTCAGAGCTCCCGGCTCATAACCGGTTGGTCCGGGGTTCGAGTCCCTGAAGGTCCACCATTATTATTATTATTTTATAGATGTTTACGGAGAAATACCCAAGTCTGGCTGAAGGGATCGGTCTTGAAAACCGACAGGGTGTAACAGCCGCGGGGGTTCGAATCCCTCTTTCTCCGCCATCTTTTATCGCGGAGTAGAGCAGTCTGGTAGCTCGTCGGGCTCATAACCCGGAGGTCGATGGTTCAAATCCATCCCCCGCAACCAAAAAAAAGGTCCTGTGGTGTAGCGGTTTATCACGCCTGCCTGTCACGCAGGAGATCGCGGGTTCGATTCCCGTCAGGACCGCCATTAGGTGGCTAGGTAGCTCAGTTGGTAGAGCAATGGACTGAAAATCCATGTGTCGCTGGTTCGATCCCGGCCCCAGCCACCATTTAATTAGCTTTTCCTTTTATATATATAGAAGCGTTGTTCTAGTGTGAACAACTTTTTTTATTTATAAGGAAATTTCATTTTATAAAAAACAAGAGTATATAAAATGCAAAATATTCCTTTTAACTGATAAAGCTTGACTATATTAAATATAACAATACACGCAGTTTTTTAGTACTATCTAAAAGACTGCTTTTTTGTTTTATTAAAAGAATAAATGTTTAAAACAACAACTCATTCATTTTCACAAAATAAATTAGTAAGAACTATCTAAGATTATTTCACCATATATCCAAAAATTTTTTAATAGTACTTTATATGAATGAAAGAAAAAAGGATAGTTAACGCCGATATAAATGGGGCATTAAATATCCTAAAGAAAAGTAAACCCTAGAATTATCAATTAATAGATAATTTGAGAAATAGCAGTATAACACTACCAATAATAGAACAAGCAAAGTAATACTTGGTGAAAGTACTGTCTTTTAAAAGAAACGTTAAGTGTTTGAGGTAGAGTGATAACGCTAATTTTGTTCCAAAAAATGTAGATATAATTGCATCTACATTTTTTTAGCTTTAATTATTCTCTTCTAAGGTATTATTCTTGATTTCATCCGCAATTTTTTCTCTTAGATTATTAATTTCAATTTTATATGCAAGATTAATAGAATGGAAGATTGATGATGCCTTAGTAGAACCATGTCCTTTTATAATTGTTTTATTGACTCCTAGCATTACAGCTCCACCATAATTGTTGTAATCCATGAATTTTTTTATGTCATAAATATCTTTTTTAAGAAGTAAGGCACCTAACTTATTTTTAAAATTCTTTGTGAATGTTTTCTTTAACAACTTTAACATTTCTAGGCAAGCACCTTCTGTTGATTTTAATAAAACGTTGCCACTGAAACCATCACAAACTACTAAATCATATGCACCAGTAAGTAAATCCCTACTTTCCATATTTCCTACAAAGTTTATGTTATTTGTTTGTTTTAATAATTGGTATGTTTGTTTTCTAAGCGTATCTCCTTTTTCTTCTTCAGTTCCGATATTTAAAAGTGCCACTTTAGGTTTATCAATATTGTAGGCGGCATTTAGATATAAGCTTCCCATTATACCAAACTGTTGTAAGTAATGTGCATCACAATCAGCATTAGCGCCACTGTCACAGATTGCAATAATCTTACCGGGAACCATTGTAGGAAGAATTGGACAAAAGGCAGGTCTTTTTACACCTTTTATTCTTCCAATTTTTAAGACTGCACCAGTAAGAATAGCACCGGTTGAACCAGCACTAACTAGACAATTAATATCATCGTTCTCGCGTAATAAATCGAAAGATTTAACTAAAGAGCTATCTAGTTTTCTTTTGATAGCTTCTGTGGGTTTATCGTTACAAGTAATTTCATCTGTTGCATTAATTATTTCGACATTATTAGAGTTAAAGGTATATTTCTTTAATTCCTCTTCAATCTTTTCTTTAGGGCCAACAAATATAATATGGATATCATCATTTTTATTAATGGCTTGAATTGCACCATCGACCATAACGCTATATCCACGGTCGGCACCTAGTGTATCAACTATTATTTTAATCATGTGTTTACCTCTTTCTATATATATATATATTCTATCATTAATTGCCCTATACGTCAACAAAGTTGACTAAAAAGCAAAAAAATGGTATAATATATTGTGTCGAAAAATGACAAAAGAGAAAGGAAAAATTTATGTTAGTATTATTTACCGATACCGATACTGATTTAACACCAGTAGATGCTAAGGAATATGGATACAAATTAATTAGTATGCCATATATTATTGATGATAAAGTAGTGTACCCGTATGTTGATTTTGAGACATTTGATTATAAGAAATTTTATGGTATGTTACGAAACGGAGTATTACCTAAAACTTGCGGATTAAGTCCGGAAACATACGTTAATTATTTTGAACCTGAATTTAAAAAAGGTAATGACATTTTATATGTTCACTTTTCAGCAGCAATGAGTGGAACGTTTAATGCAATGCATTTAGCCATTGAAGAATTAAAGGAAAAATATCCAGAACGTATGGTATATACTATTGATACAAAAGGAATAACCATTTGCAGTTTAAATATTGTAAAAGAAATTGGTGATATGTATAAAAAAGGAAAGAATATTGATGAGATATTAGAATGGGCGAAAGTTGAAGTAGATAAATTTGCGACATACTTTTATGCTGATAATTTAAAATTCTTTAAATTAAGTGGACGCATTAGTAATCTTTCCGCAACACTTGGTACAGTATTTGGAATTCATCCTATTATATATATGAATTCTGATGGCCAAATGTTAAGTATAAGTAAAGCGAAGGGAAAAAATAAAACATTAAATAAATTAGTTGATTATGTCGTTGAACTAGAAGACAATATAAAAGAACATCGTGTAATTATTGCACATAGTGACGCCATAGAATTAGCTGAAGAACTTGGGGAAAAACTAAGACAACAATTTGGTAATGATTTGAACATTGAATATGTCGTTGTTAATCCAACAGCAGGTAGTCATTGTGGTCCTTCCTCAATAGGTGTATCATTTCATGCCAAACATAGATAGGACATGAATATGATAGAAATAAGAGAAGTAAAGACTAGAAAAGAAAAGAAAGAATTTGTTAATTTTCCATTAAAATTGTATAAGAATAACCCATATTTTGTTCCACCACTATATAATGATGAGATGGCATTATTTAAAGAAGATTATGTATATTATGATCAATCTGAAGCAGTATACTTTAATGCATATTTAGATGGTAAAATGGTTGGAAGGATATCAGGTATTTTACAAAAAGCAAGTAATGAAAAATGGAATCAGAAAAGAATTAGATTTACAAGATTTGATTGTATTGATAACCAAGATGTTGCGAAAGAATTATTTAAATATGTTGAAATTTGGGCTAAAGAAAAGGGGATGAATGAAGTTGTTGGTCCTCTTGGATTTTCAGATTTTGAACGTGAAGGATTATTAATTGAAGGATTTGACCAATTAGCTACTTTCGAAGAACAATATAATTATGACTATTATCAAAAACTAATTGAAAACTGTGGCTATGAAAAAGAAGTAGATTGGGTTGAAAGTAGATTAAGACTACCAAAAGAAATAGACCCTAGACTTGAAAGAATCAGTGGAATGATGCTTAAAAAATATAACTTATCATTTGGTAGAGCTAAGAATACCAAGGAATTTATTAAGAAATATGGTGATCAATTCTTTGAAATCCTAGATAGAACATATGATAAAATATATGGTACTGTTCCTTTTACTGATAGAATGAAAGAAATGATGATTAAAAACTTCAAATTGATTTTAAGTGTTGATATGGTTTCAGTCATTGTTGATGAAAATGAACGTGTTGTTTGTTTTGGACTAGTATTCCCAGCTATTGGTGAAGCCTTGCAAAAATCTGGTGGACGTCTCACAATTCCTACATTAATTAAATTACTAAAGGTAATAAAGAAGCCTCGAGTTATTGATTTAGGATTAATAGGTGTTATTCCTGAATATCAAAGGAAAGGTGTTAGTACAGCATTAATATCTAAGATATTGACAATCTTAAAAGAGAATAATATTGAATATGCCGAAACAAATTTGAATTTAGAAACCAATTTAAACATTCAAAATCAGTGGAAAAATTTTGATGCTACACAACATAAACGTAGAAGATGTTTTATAAAGAAGATATAAAAGAGAGTTATCATTTATAGTATACCGTTAATGGGCTACTAATTAATGATAACTCTTTTCTTATGCTTTTTTTCGTTTCTCTTTTATTATAAAAAAACACTCACTAAGCGGTAATGTGCAACTGCCATTATAAAAGCAATCACCACATTTCTCTCTTGTTTTGCCTTTAGGTTTAATGTCTTCTTTAGGTTTCACGTTATCCCCCCTTGTAATATTAGTGTAACCATTATTTATAAAACTATACATTGATTTTCTTGCAAAAAAGTAACTATTATGTTAAAATTATATAGGTGATAAAATGGAAGAACAAACAAATATTAATGAATTTGAATTAATTAAAGAAGAACTATTAGTTAGGGATATGCATAAGGTTGTAATTCTTGATCAATTAATGTTGGAAGAACATGACAAGCACATAATAATGAACAAAATAAATGAACTTGAGGCTGATTATGTTTATAATACAATTGCTTATGGTATTAAAGTAATAGAAAGTTGTGATGAATTATTAAAGCAACAAGCAAATAAATATGATAACTCATTAAATAGATTACCAATTATTATCTTAAAAGATAAACATTTGGACTTTGTTTACCAACGCGAATTATCAAAGATAAAAACGGTTAATGATATAATGATGGAACTAATTAATAGAGAGTTTAACGATAATGATAATCAGTATATTATTCTAACTTCAAATACAACCAAAATAATTGATGATGTTATATATATATCTATTAATGATTTTTTACAACTTAAAGATGTACATAATATTGAAAGTAATCATCATGAAAAGTATGCAGAGGAAATGGATAACATATATATTAGTGATATGGTATATACTTATTTAGATATTATGCAGAGGTTTAAAGGCGTATTATTAAAGGAAGATGAGAAAACTTATATAGTTAGATTTAAAAAATACCAATTTAAAGTATTATTAATAAAATCTTATGAGGAATTATATGATCAAGATATTGAAATATCTAACTATGATTTAATTATTGAGGATAAACACTTCGAATTACGTGACCCAAAATTATTACAAAATGATGAGTTACAAAATATATATCAATCAATTACCCCTGGTAAATACTTCAAGGAGTAATTATGCGTATATCAAAAACTTTGTTTAAGAATTTTATTAGATGTGCTAATTTTCCATCTTTATATGATATGTATATTAATCGGGGTGCTCACAATGTGACAGAAATAGATGGTGAAAAAGTATCAACCGTAGAAAATGATGTAAATCAAATGTCTGATACGGCTTTTACCGAACTAGATGATAAAAGTATGGAGATATTTACTTCAATGTTTGATGAAGAAACGGGAGTAGATTTAACTAACGTTACAAGTGCACAACTACAAGCGTTTGCCGAAACCTTTGTTGAAGTTGAACGTTTAGCAATTAAGCAGGCCAGTGAGATATTCAATCATGATATAAAAGCATCAACTGTTACATCTGAACAACAGTCATTTGAATTTACTGAAAACGATAATACCTATTATTGCTATTTAGATGGTTATATGGAAGATGGAAATAAGATAAATATATTTGAGGTAAAAGCCACAACAAGTAAAAAATATGATGAATGCAATTTAACAATAAGAAAAAATAAAAATGGTCCTGGTGGTAAGTTTCCATTATTTGTAAAAGATTCTAAGGGAATTATGCAATATGTAGGAGACACATATCTTGGGCAAGAATTAGGTGGAAAACTAGTAACACCAAAGGACTTAGATGATAAGATAAAAAGATTAACCGACCTATATTCACCACTTGGTAAATATATATATGATTTAGCTGTTGAAAGATATATTGTTGAACACAGTATCGATAATAAAGAAAAAGATATTCATTATTATTTAATAGTGCTTAATGCTGAATATATATATAATGGTCTAAAAGATGAAAAAGACCCAGTATATGGACCAGATGATAATGGTAATTTATTATTTAAAATTTATGATATGACCTATATTACAAGTCTTATTCAAGAAAACGTTGAATTAAAAAAGAAAATGCTTGAATATGATCAAGACCATTTGACTGTAAATTATCATAGATTTGGTACACCTTGTGAATATAAGAAAACAACAGCTTGTAAGTTTTTTCCAATATGTGCGAAACGTATTTTAAAAGATGGCTCAATCCTGGAATATATGCATAAGAATTATGCTTTTAAGAATGGTAATGGCGATATTATTACAATGTATGATTTAATTAATCAAGGAGTATATATGATTCCAGATGCCAGACCATATATAAATAGACTTGATAATATTACTCAATATGATTGTTATGTTAATAATACAACATACATAGATTTAGAAAGAATTAGAAAAGCCTTAAACGCAATAACTTACCCGATATTTCATTTAGATTTTGAAAGCTACAATTCACCACTTCCAAGATTTAAAGGGGAAACCCCATATATGCAATCGTTATTTCAATATTCATTGCATGTCGAAAAAAATCCAGGTATATGTGATATTGTTGAAAATCATACAGAATACTTAGCACCAGACCATGAGGATCATCGTGAAGATTTAATAAAAAAACTAATTCATGATATTGATTTATCAAACGGTGGAATTGTAATGGTATATAACCAAAACTTTGAAAAAACAAGACTCCATGAACTTGCAAAAATGTTCCCAAAATATGCGAAAGAATTAGATAATATTAATGATCATATCTTTGATTTACTTGCGGTATTACACGGAGATAGGGCTTTATTTGATGAAATAACGACAACAGAAGAAAGAGAAGAATACCAGAATAGACCTCCGTTTACTTATTATAATAATAAAATGCATGGTTCTTTTTCTATAAAAAAGGTTTTACCTATCTTTACTAATTTGTCATATAGCAACTTAATAGTCAAAAATGGTACTGAAGCTATCCTTACATATGGTCTTTTACCTACCTTAACACCTAAAGAATATGAAGAAAAATACCTTGCTTTAAGGGTATATTGTAGGCAAGATACCTGGGCAATGGTTGAAATATTAAGAGGTTTAAGAAGAAGTTTTGAATAAAAAAGATGATAATTTTTAGTTATCATCTCTTTTTTTCTCTTCATTTTCTACTTCAACTACTACTCCTTCAAGGTCATAAACATCCGCCTTTGTGATTAAAACATTGTAGAATTCACCAGGAATAAGAGAGGTAGAATTGTCAATATAAATGTATCCATCAACATCATCTGGGGCATATGCATAGCTTCTAGAAATGTATTTTTCTTTATCAAAATCATAGTTATCAACTAACACTTTATACACTTTTCCGATAGTCTCTTTGTTCTTTTCTTTAATGATTTTTGCTTGTAATTTCATAATTTTGTTGTATCTTTGCTTTGCGATTATTTCCGAAACTTCAGGTTTCATATCATATGCTTTTGTATCTTCTTCCTTAGAATATGTGAAAACCCCAAGGCGATCAAACTTAATTTCTTTAACGAAATTATATAATTCATTAAAGTCTTCATCAGTTTCGGTTGGGAATCCTACAATTAGAGTACTACGAATAATAACATCAGGAATAAATGAACGAAGCTTATTAATGATTTTCGTAATCATTTCTTTACTACCACGACGGTTCATTAATTTTAAAATGCGGTTGCTAGCATGTTGAATTGGTATATCAAAGTAAGGTACTAATTTTTCGTTATCTCTAAACTCTTCAAGTAATTCATCAGTTATTTCATCAGGATACAAATAAAGCACTCTAATTACTTTTAAATCATCAAATTTTGAAAGTTCTTTAATTAGCTTAACAAGGGTTGTGCCATCATTTAAATCGGTACCATATCTAGTTGTATCTTGTGCAATTAAGGTTATTTCTTTAACACCGCTACTTACTAGAGTATTTGCTTCGGCAATCACATCATTAATTGGTCTACTTACAAAAGGGCCTCGTATTATAGGAATAGCACAATATGCACATTTATTATTACAACCATCGCCAATTCTTAAATAAGCACTGTGAGGAAGAGTTGATACAACTCTATTTTTATAGTCCATATGATATGAAGAATCACTATTAGTTAATTGTCTAAATAACTTATCAATGTTTTTATAATCTCTAATTGGAAAGTAAAAGTCAACTTCAGGGATACTTTCTTTTAAATCATCTAAGTAGCGTTCAACAAGGCATCCCATCGCAATTACTTTTTTACCTTTTTTACCATAATCAGTAAGTTCTAATATTGTATCTATTGCTTCTTTTTTGGCAGATTCAATAAAGCCACAAGTGTTGACAACTAAAATGTCAGCCTCATCCATATCATTTGTTATTTCAATTCCGTATTTTCTTGCTACACCTAAAAACATCTCAGTATCAATTAAGTTTTTAGCACATCCTAAAGAAATCATTCCAAGTTTCATACTGTATCTCCTTGTATAATATTGTTAGTACTATTATACAATATTTAAAATACAAATTCCTACAATAAACAATTATTTTTCCGTATTGGTGGAAATTAAAAAAAAGTTGTGATATAATAAGTAAGTAGAAAAGAGGTAATATATATGTCAAAACAATTTATCGTAGAAACATCAGCTCGTCACATCCATTTAACTGAAAGTGATTTTAAAGTATTATTTGGTGATGATGCAAGCTTAACTATTAAAAAATATTTATCACAACCTGGTCAATTTGCTAGTGAACAAAGAGTAACAGTAGTTGGCCCTAAAAAGGAACTTGCTGGCGTATCTATTTTAGGCCCATTCCGTAATGCTAGTCAAGTAGAATTAAGCGCAACAGACGCTCGTAGTATTGGCCTTCCAATTGCAATTCGTGAATCTGGAATGATTGAAGGAACTCCAGGATGTAAGGTTGTTGGTCCAAAAGGTGAAATTGAACTTCCTTGTGGTGTTATTGTTGCGAAAAGGCATATCCATGCAACACCAGAAGATGCAAAAGAACTTGGCGTAAAAGATAAAGAGGTTGTATCAGTAAAAGTAAATACTCCTGAAAGATCATTAATCTTTGGTGATGTTGTTGTAAGAGTAAGTGAAAAGTTTGCCCTTGCAATGCATATCGATACAGATGAAAGCAATGCAGGAAATGTTGTTTCTGGAACAATGGGCGAAATAGTAAAATAGTAATTAATACCTCCAAAAAGGGAGGTATTTTAAAAAATAAAGAATAGAGGTAAAAAATATGCGTTGTCCCAAATGCCATAATGAGAATAAATATGATGCTCTTACTTGTGATTTTTGTATGGCCGAACTTCCAATGACAGAAGAAAGAAAACAAGAAATAAAGAGGATGAAAAAACTTGAAAAGAAAAACAAAATGAATAATTCTATGACCAAACTAATTGGTCTTATTATCGGCTTTGTTATTATTGTGGCGATTGTTGTTATTGCATATTTGTTAAAGAAGTAATATGGCTAGAATATATAAAGAAGAATTATTAGAAAAAAATAATTACTATGATGTTATCGTTGTAGGTGGTGGCCATGCGGGAATTGAAGCAAGTCTCGCTCCTGCACGCTTGGGTCTTAAAACCTTAATGATTTGTGGTAATATTAAAAAAATAGGAAACATGCCTTGTAACCCATCAATTGGTGGACCTGCTAAAGGAATTCTAGTTCGTGAAATTGATGCACTAGGTGGACAAATGGCTAAGACTGCCGATGAAACTTGTTTACAAGTAAAGATGTTAAATTTATCAAAAGGACCTGCTGTTAGAGCCTTAAGAGTTCAATCTGATAAACTTGCTTACGCCTCACGTATGCAAGAGATTTGTTTGAATGAACCAAATCTTGATATATATGAAGCTTTGGTAGATAAGTTAATAACAAATGAAAATGTTATTCAAGGAGTAGTACTTGAAGATGGTACAAAAATATATAGTAAAAGAGTAATTATCACAACTGGTACTTACCTTTCTTCTAGGGTATTATGTGGTAAGAATACTACTCCATCAGGTCCAGATGGTGAAGCAACTAACTATGGTCTTTCGGGTTCACTAAAGGAACTAGGCTTTAAACTATTAAGGCTAAAAACCGGAACCCCACCTCGTATATATACTGATTCAATTAATTTTGAAGGAATGCAAATAGAACTAGGCACAAATTTGCCGCTTAGTTTTAGTTATGAAACAGATCTTTCTAAAATGATACCTTTTGATAAACAAATACCTTGTTACTTAATTTGGACAACATCTAAAACTCATGAAATAATTCATGAACACTTACATGAATCTAGTATGTATTCAGGAATTGTAAAAGGTATAGGTCCAAGATACTGCCCATCAATTGAGGATAAAATTGTTAGATTTTCCGATAAAGAGCATCATCAAATTTTTCTAGAACCTGAGAGTCTAGAACTTGGACAAACTTATATTCAAGGCTTTTCAACTAGCATGCCACATGAAGTTCAAGAATTAATGGTTCGTTCTTTACCAGGGTTTGAAAATGCAAGGTTTGCGAAATACGCATATGCGATTGAATATGATGCGATTGACCCACTTGAATTAAAAGCTACATTAGAAAGTAAAAAGGTTAAAGGACTATATTTTGGTGGTCAAGTAAATGGAACAAGCGGATATGAGGAAGCCGCATGTCAAGGCTTAATGGCAGGTATTAATGCATCATGTAGTTTATTAGGTAAAGATGAACTTGTTCTTAGAAGAGATGAAGCATATATTGGTGTATTAATTGATGACTTAATTACTAAAGGGGTAATTGACCCTTACAGAATGCTTACATCACGTGCCGAATTTAGATTACTTTTAAGACATGATAACGCTGATCAAAGATTAATAAAATATGGTCATTATGTGGGTTTAATTAGTGATGAAAGATATAATCGATATTTAAACAAAATGGAATGCATTGAAAGAGAAAAAGCAAGACTTAATGAAATTAGAATTACTCCAAAAGAAAACATAAATAAATATTTAGAAAGTGTTAACTCGCCAATCTTAAAAGATGGTATTAGTGCAGCTGAATTAATGAAACGCCCAGAAATTGATTACTTCAATATAGTTGAAATGTTAAACCTTGATAACCCTTTAAACTATGAACTAGGTGAACAACTTAATATTGAAATTAAATATGCTGGTTATATTCAAAAATCATATAAAGATGCACAAAGAGTACACAAACTAGAAACAATGAGAATTCCTGAAGATATGGATTATTCACAAATACATAATCTTGCGAGTGAGGCTAAAGAAAAACTAACTAAAATTAAACCACTTACGCTCGGTCAAGCTTCAAGAATTAGTGGAGTAAATCCAAGTGATATTGCGATTATATTAGTATATTTAGAATCAAAAGGAAGAACACATGGAAAAAAATAAAATACTTTTAGATTCATTTCAAACACTATCTAGTGATATGTTAAGTCAATTAGAATTATATTGTGAGATTTTAAAAGAAGAATCAAAGAAAATGAATTTAACATCCATATCTGAAACTGACAATATATATATAAAACATTTTTACGATAGTATGTTAATTTCTAAGGTAACTGATTTAAAAGAAAAAGAATTAGTAGATGTTGGTACAGGTGCAGGATTTCCTGGTATTGTTTTAAAAATTATGGAACCAACCCTTAAGGTAACATTGATTGAACCAACAACAAAACGATGCAATTTTTTAAATCTTGTGATAAATAAATTACAATTAAAAGATATTGTTGTAGTAAATGACCGTGCAGAAAAATGTATTACTAAATATCGTGAAAAATTTGATATCGTTACCGCAAGAGCAGTAGCGAATCTTCCAATTCTATTAGAATTACTAACTCCCTTTTGTAAAGTAAATGGTTTAGTTATACCTATGAAAGGTAGTAATATTAACGAAGAATTAAATATATCAGCCAATGCGGTTAAAGCGTTAAACTTAAAACTTATAGATATATATCAATTTACATTACCTCTTGATAAAGGTACGAGAAACATTGTTAAATTTCAAAAGCAAAAAAAGACTCTAGATATATATCCTAGAGAATATGCGAAAATATTAAAAAAACCATTATAGAAAGGAAAAAATATGGGCAAGATAATTTCAATAGTCAACCAAAAAGGTGGAGTAGGAAAAACTACAACCACAATTAATCTTGGTGCTGCTCTTGCAAATTATAACCAAAAGGTTTTAATTGTTGATTTTGATCAACAAGCAAATGCGACCACAGGACTTGGAATAGATAAAGAAGATATATTGTTTGATGTAACAGATTTCTTTACGCATATTGCACTTGTTAAAAAGGCAATTTTACATACTACCATTGACAACCTTGATGTGATACCTGCCACAATTAAACTTGCAAATGTTGAAGAAACACTTTATCAAGTTCCAGATAAAGAGTACTTAATGTCTAGAAAATTATCAGAGTTAAAAGCTGAGTATGATTATATTCTTATTGACTGCCCACCTTCCTTAGGCTTGATTGTTGATAATGCCTTGTATGCTAGTGATTCTGTGATTATACCAGTAGAATGTGGTTACTACTCATATGATGCTTTAACCCAAATGACTCATAAAATTAATTCTGTTCAAAAACACAAAAAAATAGAAATCGAAGGTATTTTACTTACAAAACTAGATAATCGTAATACTCTAGGTTATAAAATCGTTGAAAAAGTACAATTTCTATTTCCAGATAAAACTTTCAAAACAATTATTGCTAATTCAAGTCACATACAAGAAGCTCCATTATATGGAAAAAGTGTTTTACAATTTTCCTATAATTCAAGAGGCTCTAAAGAGTATCGTGAACTTGCAAGAGAAATACTAGATAGAAAGGAGTAATTTATGCTTGAAACGTTGTATTGTATTATTTTAATAATTTCATACATAGTTGTAAACACAATTAAGAAAAAAATCTTAGATAAACTTGAAAACAAGGGCATAGCCACAATAAATATATGTTTAGATATAGTTATCTTTTTAAGCTTTTTATTGGGGATAGCGTTAATTTTAGGATTTGATTTTTCACAGTTTAAAGTTGGATTTAAGGATTTCATAGAATTTCAAGGGGCAAGCTTAATTTGGTCAATTATTGTATTAATTATAGCTTCTACTCTTTTAGGCATAACTAAAACATTATTATTTAAAAAATACAAGAAAAACATTTTAGATGTTAAACGACAAAATACAATTTCTAAGGTTTTAATGAGTTTAATTAGATATGCTACATATATAATTTGTATTATTGTAATACTAGGTATATGGAAAGTAAATGTAATGCCAGCACTTGCAGGACTTGGAATTGTAGGACTAGTCGTTGGTCTTGGTGCCCAAAAATTAATATCTGATTTTGTCGCCGGGTTATTTATTGTGTTTGAACATCATTTTGATGTTGGAGATACAATTATTGTCGGTGATTTTAAAGGAGAAGTAATTGATATTGGACTAAAGACAACTAAAATAAAGGACTGGCGCGGTCGCGTTAAAATAATTGCTAATGGAGAATTAAGTGATATAATTAATGATTCATTATATAATACAGTTTTTGATATCAGTGTTTCAGTCAGTTATAATGAAAATATCGCAAAAGTGCGTGAAATAATTGATAAAGGATTAGCGGATAAATTTAAAGGTCGTCCTGAACTTGTTGATTTACCACATACAATTGGTGTTGGTAGTCTTGGTGATTCGGGCATTGAGATTATAGTAGTTGGAACCACTAAACCGGAAAGTCATTACCAAATATCACGTGATGTTCGTCAAGAGATTAAAGCAATATGCGATTCAAATAATATTGAAATACCATTTCCACAACTTGTTGTGCATGGGGTAAGACAAGATGATTGATCCAGTAACAATTAAAGTAGACGATATTGTAAAGTTCAAAAAGCCACATCCTTGTGGAGGGTACACATGGAAAGTATTACGAATTGGTATTGATTATAAGCTTGAATGCACAACTTGTAAACGAGTTATTATGATTCCGCGCATTGATGCTTTGAAAAGAATTAAAGAAAAAGTTGAAGACTAAGAAAAGCTTAGTCTTTTTTCGTGCTTTTTCGCAACTTCAATCATATATAATATATATATGAAGGATGGTAGAAAAATATGCTAAAGAAAATCAATATTATTTTAATTTCACTTGTACTTTGTTTTTCACTTAAACTTAATATGGGATTTGCATTAATTATCCCTGTCTTAATGTTTTATTTATTAAAAGATTCTAAAAATATGTATTATACATATATTCCAGTCTTAATTACTTCAGTTTTATTTATGAGAGATTATTTCATTTATATATTAGGTATGCTAGTTACGATTACAGCATTTTACTTTTTGATTACAACAATAGTGAATAAAAAAGCCCCAAAAATCACAACTTTCATCATAACGTTCTCGATATTATGTACTAACCTTGGTTTAGATTTTTTACTGCACATAAATGATATAGGAGTTATCATTGTTAGTAACGGGCTTTGTGCATTACTATATTTATATCTAGAAAGATATTTATACAAACTGATATTAGATGATTCACTATCTTTTGATAATAGCTCTAGTTCAATATCGTATTTAGAAATTATGATTGCTTTAGTTACAATCGTTAGTGCAAGTACAATAACACTACTAAAGGTAAATCTAGGATTTGTTTATGCTGCTTTTTTCGCAATGTATTTTGGAAGAAGTTATAAAAATATCTACTCATTTATATATGGTATTTGTGCTATGTTAATCTTATATTTAGCATTTAAAATAGATGAAGCTTTATTTGTTCCATTTATTTGCGCAATATATCTTGTTCCTAATTTCTTAATACTAGTTCTTTTTAATTGTTTTACAATTATATTATTGTTTACTGATACTGGATATGAGAGTAATGTATTATTGAGCATGATGGTGGTTAGCATTGTTTTTGAAATTGTTTCACCATTTATTTTAGAGGAAAAGAAAAATAATCAAGATATGTTTGAATATATATATACACAAATACAAAAAAATACAAACGAAGAAATCTTGAATTTTGCTTTATTCATTGATAAATTTTCTAATGGCTTTAAAAACCCTAAAGAATTTAATAATAGATTAAGTGAAGGGATAAAAACCTTAGTTCAAAATCATTGTAGCACATGTAAAAAGCGGAAAGAATGCTTTAACAAATATAAGATAGAATTATATGGAGTATTCAAAAGTATCCTCTTACAAGAGCCAAATTTTCATAATAACTATCAAGAATTCATTGACTATTGTGACAAGATAAGTAATTTTGAACATACAGCTAAATTTCTTGAGACCAAGATTAAGGCGCCACTTACTGATGAAGCAATGTCACAAAATAACATAATGCTTGCTCAATTAAATGGAGTATCCAATGCAATAAAAAAATATGTTATTGATCTTGCTTCAAAAGAAGAAATAAGTTATTATCAAATGATGGAAATAAAAACAAGACTTGAAAACTATGGATATGAAGTAACATATTTTGAGGTTATCAAACTATTTAAGAATGATTTTAATGTCAAAATTGGAATTGCTGGCAAATATAATGATATTAAAGAAACTGTCAAATTGATTGCGGCGACGACCTTAAAGCAGGAAGTATCAGTAATAATTGATAACGAAAGTAAAGAGAGGGTATATATCAACTTAGTACCCAAAATTAAGATTGATATCACATATGGCTATGGTGCATTATCATGCGATGGTGAAGATATATGTGGGGATAATTATTTAATCAAAGAAATTAATAATGGTCATTTTATAAGTGCAATTTCTGATGGAATGGGGAAAGGGTACCGGGCATTTTATGAAAGTGATATGACCTTAAAGCTTGTAGAAGATATTATTAAACTTAATTTAACTTCCGGTACGGCTCTTGAAATATTAAATAGTTTTTATGCCGTGCAAGAATATCTTGAACAATATGCAACATTAGATTTTTTAGAAATTAATAGATACAATACGACTGCTAACTTTTATAAGATGGGAGCGACTACGACATATATATTTAGATCAAATGGAGTAGTTGAAAAGATAATAAACAAAAGCTTACCATTTGGATTAGATGAAGACATCACATCGACTACGTATGAGTTAAAAAATGGAGATTTAATACTAATGAGTAGTGATGGTATATTTGAAAATCTTATTGATGAAAATAAACTCCAAGATTATGTACAATCAATTAAAAACTTACCGCCCCAACGAATTGTTTATGAACTATTAAACTATACAATTAATAACAAAATAAAAACCAAAGATGATATGAGTATAATTGCTTTAAAGATTCAAGATGCAGCATAAAAAGACTACAATAACGTAGTCTAATATACTCTAATAATATGATAAGCACTAGCCCATCGGTTTAATCCCCCCAAAACGTTTATTACCTGATAACCTAGTTTATCTAAATAAATGGTTGCTTTTTTACTTTTTTCGCCATCTTCACAAAGTAAGTAATAACAGTAATCTTTATTAAGAAATAAATAATGCTTTGTGCACAATAAATCCAAAGGTATATTTGTAGTACTTTCTAAATGGTAATGTTCAAAATCATAAGCCTCTCTAACATCAATGATCCTAAGGTTTTTAGACTTTTGGTATAATTTAAAAAAATTAATTGGTGATATCTCTTTCATTTTATTCCCTCCTTACTCGGTGTTAATAGTATATACTAAACGTGTAAATAGTTTTGTCGAATTATGTATTAAAAATAAAATATTAATTTTCTTACAAATAAAGTGCAAATATGGTATAATACTATAGATGGGAGGTATAATCTATGTATAAACAAATTAAGCAGATCTTTAAGAATAATATAATAGAAGATGTTACAGATATCAGTTCTCCTAAATATTATTACTTTTATCAAGATTATACTTGTAAAAATATTTTTGGTGTATCTAAGTCAATAACTACATCAGAATACCAATTATTACAAACAATGTTTGTGGAAAAGAAACAATATACCACTAACAAACGAGAACAACAAATTTATGAATATTTATTTGAAGGAAGACAAACCCCTTTTAAGACAAATATGTCATTTCTTATTTATCTAGTAAATAAAGAAGATGAAGAAGCAATTAATAATGTTATAGAAGATATATATCCTGATGTAACCTTTATAAAATATTTAAACTATACCATTGCCTTCAACAAAACCTTTAGTGATATTGAAATGACCTTTAGCGCTCTTACTAGTGATATTGGATATGAAATTAATGTTCATCAAGGCTTTAGTTTTACCCCATTAACTAAAGGAATTGAATTATCTAAATATTTTAATTATTACAAAACAAATATAACAAAACATGGATATACAAATATTGTTGATATGGTTGTAAATGCTAACAATAACGACCAGGAAATATTAATGATTATAAAAAATAATACTCTTGATAAAATACAAAAATTACCACATATGATTGACTTAATAGAATCTTTTTGTAATAATAATCTAAATGTCTCACTTACATCTAAACTTTTGTATATGCATCGTAATACTGTTTTAAATAAACTTGATCAAATTGAAAAACTTACGGGATTAAATATTCAAAAATTCAAGGATGCATATGCCATGAAAATATTATTGGATTTAAAAGCTTAAGATGATAAAAGAATTAACAAGTAGTAAATTTGATGTTATCAAACATGACAATAATGTTCATATCATTATTTTTACAGCCTCTTGGTGTGATTCATGTAAGATGGCTAAAGGCCCATTAGAAGAACTTAGTGATATATATGATATATATAAAGCAGATATTGAGAAAGAGCCAAATATTGTTTCGGCGTGCCACATAACGAGTATTCCTACAACAATAGTAATTAAGAATAATAGGATTATTACAAAAGAAAGTGGATATAGATCAAAAGTTTATTATGCAACCATTTTAAATAATAGTGATATTAACTAACCATTGTTATAAGTTAGTTGTATCACTTTTATTTTGTACTATTTGTATAAAAAGCAAACGAAAGAATAGATACTTTAACCATTTTAAAAGTAAACAAAGTGTAGTATAATATTAGTGTACAAAATTGTCAAAATAAAAATAGGAGGATTAATTATGGCAACAGTAGAATTAAAGAACATTAATAAAATATATAGTAATAATGTTCAAGCAGTATTCGATTTTAACTTAAAGATTAAAGACCGTGAATTTATCGTATTTGTTGGACCATCAGGATGTGGTAAATCAACAACACTAAGAATGATTGCAGGTCTTGAAGAAATTACAAGTGGACAACTTCTAATTGATAATGAAGTTATGAATGACGTAGCTCCAAAAGATCGTAATATCGCGATGGTATTCCAATCTTACGCACTATATCCACATATGACTGTTTATGATAACATGGCTTTCGGATTAAAATTACGTAAATTCTCACGTGATGAAATTGATAGACGTGTTCAACATGCAGCATCAGTATTAGGTTTAAAACCTTATTTAGATCGTAAACCAACTGCCTTATCAGGTGGTCAAAAGCAACGTGTTGCGTTAGGCCGTGCTATTGTTCGTGATGCAAAAGTATTCTTAATGGACGAACCTCTATCTAACCTAGATGCTAAATTACGTGTACAAATGAGATCTGAATTGATTAAATTACATGAAAGCTTAGGAACAACAACTATCTATGTTACCCATGACCAAATTGAAGCTATGACAATGGCATCAAGAATCGTTGTTATGAAAGATGGTTATATTCAACAAATTGGTGCACCAAAAGAAATTTATGACAATCCTACAAATATGTTCGTAGGTGGATTCATCGGTACTCCCCCAATGAACTTTATTGAAGGTACTGTTGGTAAAGATGGTGTCTTTGAATGTGGTAACCACCGTTATGGTGTAGTTCGTTTCCCTGTTCCAGAAGAGAAATTAGAAGTATTAAAAGAACAAAATTATCTAGAAAAAACAATTATTTTAGGTATTAGACCAGAAGATATTTCCGATAAAGAACGTGTTATCGCCGAATTACCTCAATGGGCTGTACAATTAAAAGTTGATATTTCTGAATTATTAGGTGCTGAATCTCAAATTACAGTTAAACTTCCTGGTACTGATCGTGTTGGTCAAAGTGTAACTGCAAAGGTTCCTGCTCGTGCAGATGTTCATATGGGTGATGAAATTAAACTTGCTTTCAATATGGAAAAATGTCATTTCTTTGACCCTGAAACAACTAATAGAATTAGAAGACCATAAGTATGAATAGAACTATTCTTTATATTGAAAAAGGTAATCGTTCAACAATAGTCCATTACATAAATGATGAATTAGAAGAATTAGATATATTACCAGAAAGATATTTAGACAACCTTTGTTTAACTGAACTTACAACTTTAGATGGTAGAGTTAACGCAATTAAGAAAAAATATCATATTATAAAGAATGTTCCAATTTACATAAAAGAAAACTTAGTATTATTTCCAACACACAATAAAAAATCAATAGATAATGTATATTTAAATAGTATATATATAAAAAGCATCGAAGGTACTTCCGACAAAACCAAAATAATTTTTTATGATAATCAAGAGGTACTAGTAAATAAAGATGTGCATCTATTAAAAGTTAATTATGAGAAATGTCTAAAAATTAATAATCAAATAAATCAATATTGTTAGAAAGGGATGTATGTATATGGCAAAATTGAATATTAGAGATTTAGATTTAAAAGGTAAAAAGGTATTAATGCGTGTTGATTTTAACGTGCCAATGAAAGGTGGAGTTATTACAGATGATAACCGTATTGTTCAAGCATTACCAACTATTAAGTATGCAATTGAACAAGGTGGTAAAGTAATTTTATTCTCTCATCTTGGTCGTATTAAAACTGTTGAAGATTTAGCAAAAAATAGTTTAGCACCTGTTGCGGAAAAATTAGAGGAATTATTAGGTCAACCTGTAAAGTTTGTTCCGGTAACTAGAGGAAAAGAATTAGAAGATGCAATTAACGCCCTAAAAGACGGCGATGTATTAATGTTTGAAAATACACGTTATGAAGACTTAGATGGTAAGAAAGAATCTAAAAATGACCCAGAACTTGGCGCATATTGGGCAAGTTTAGGCGATGTATTCGTTAACGATGCATTTGGTACAGCTCACCGTGCACATGCTTCAAATCAAGGTATTGCAAGTCATCATAAAAATGAAAGTGCTGCTGGTTTCTTACTAGAAAAAGAAATTAAGTTTATTGGTGGTGCAGTTGATAATCCTGCAAGACCATTCGTTGCTATTTTAGGCGGTGCTAAAGTTAGTGATAAAATATCTGTTATTGAAAACTTATTAAATAAAGCTGACAAAGTTATGATTTGTGGTGCTATGGCTTACACATTCTTTAAGGCACAAGGCCTTGAAGTTGGTAAATCTAAATGTGAACCAGATTTCGTTGACTATGCAAAAGGTTTATTAGAAAAAGCACAAGGTAAAATTATTTTACCAGTAGATGTAAAAGCTGTTGTAGTTTCAGATGAAGACTGTGCAGCAGACTTCTTTGGTGCAATTTCAAAAGCTGAAGTTAGAGTTACTCCTGTAACTGAAATTAAACCTGAAGAACAAGGCTTAGACTGCGGTCCTAAGACAATTGAACTTTTCGCAAAAGAACTTGAAGGCGCAAAAACAGTTGTATGGAACGGCCCTGCTGGTGTATTTGAAGTTGAAAAATTCGCTGTTGGAACAAAAGCAATTTGTGAAACACTTGCTAACCTTAAAGGTGCAACAACAATTATCGGTGGTGGTGACTCAGCTGCAGCCGCAATCTCAATGGGATATGAAAAGAAATTTACTCATATCTCAACTGGTGGGGGAGCAAGCCTTGAATATTTAGAAGGTAAAGAATTACCTGGTGTTGCTTGCTTAACTGATAAATAGGTGAATCAAATGAGAAAACCAATAATTGCTGGCAACTGGAAAATGTTTAAAACAAGAGATGAAGCATTAGCATTTATTTATAAAGTAAATGAAAATGTTCCAGCTCAAGATTTAGTAGACAGTGTTATATGTGCTCCATTTACTGTACTTCGTTGTTTAGTTAAACGTCAAGGTGAAAACCTAAGAATAGGTGCACAAAATATGCATTTTGAAGAACAAGGTGCATACACTGGTGAAATTGCTCCTAACATGTTAACTTCACTTGGTGTAGAATATGTTATTATAGGTCATAGTGAAAGAAGAGCGATGTTTAATGAAACAGATGAAACAGTTAACAAAAAACTTCATGTAGCATTTAAACATGGTCTTACTCCAATTCTTTGTGTTGGTGAACACTTAGAAGAAAGAGAAACTGGTAAAACTGAAGAATTATTACACTATCAATTATTACATGATTTAGAAGGATTAAGTGAATCAGAAGTTAAAAAGTTAGTAATTGCTTATGAACCAATTTGGGCAATTGGAACTGGTAAAACTGCAACTCCTGAAATCGCAGATGAAACATGTGGTTATATTAGAAGTGTTATCAAAGAAATGTATGGAGCAGAAGTTAGTGAATCAATAAGAATCCAGTATGGTGGAAGTGTTAAAGTTAATAATATTGAAGCTTTAATGGCAAAACCAAATATTGATGGTGCTTTAATTGGTGGAGCTAGCCTTGTTCCTGAAGACTTTGTATATTTCACAAAGGTTGCAATCAATAAATAATATATATGTATTTAAATGCGTAGATTATATAATTTACGCATTTTATTTTGCAAAAGTATTGATAAAACAATAACTAAATAATATAATAATATTTGAGATAATGGAGTAGGTTATGAAAGATAATAGATACCAAGAAATAAAAAAAGAAAATGACTTAACAATAAGCCATTTAAGTAATGCTTATCAAAGATTAGCAACAACATATACCAAGAAGGCTCGTGGATATGCCGTAAAAAATACTGATACTGAACTTAAAATACAAGGTGTTTTGGCTAAACTAGAAGACTACGATATGCGAAATATCTTGATTAATATTGCCATTCCAAATGAAACAGAATTTATTGAAGGAAACATTAAAGAACTTTCTAAACAAGTAAAAGATCCTAATAGATGGAAAACAATTTTGGGTATATCAATAATTGGTTTAGTCATTGTTGCTTGGTTCGTGATTAACATATGGATGAAAAAAGAAAGTCCAAATCAAACTCCTCAAAACCTAAGAATTGAAGTAATATCAGAAACTCAAATAAAGCTATCATGGGATGTTAATAATTTTGCTACCGAAGGATATTACGTTTGGAAAGTAGATAATACAAATAAAAAAGATGGACCATTCGAAATAAGTGAGAATGAATATATATTTATAGTAGAAAAAAACAAGACATATACATTTTACGTTCAAACTATTCCAACTGATATATTTGATAAATCAGCAGAAGCTCAAATTAAATATCCAAATTAAGGGTGTGATTAATTCACACTTTTTTCTAAAATAAGGTAAATAAAATATTTAATATATATTGCAAAAAAGGCAAAAATTTGTTATAATTAAAGTGTAAAGGAGGAATTTACATGAAAAAGACAGCAAAGATAACCACACTAATAGTATTTATGTTATTACTACTTGGCATTACAGCATGTCAAAATATAACACCGGCTCCAAGTAAAGATGAAGTTGTTGAAGAAGTAATAGCTCAAATTGAAAGTCTTCCTAGTACAACATCAGTAACTTTAGATGATGAAGAAAAGGTAGGGGAAGCAAGAGCATCATATGATGCTTTAACAGAAGAACAACAAAAGAAAGTTAAAAATTATAGTAAACTTACATCCCTTGAAAATAAATTAAAACGTTTGAAGGATGCAAAAACTATAGATGATTTGAATACAACAATAGATGGTTTACCAGAAAAAATCACCATTGATGATAAAGAAACAATAGAAAATGCATTAGCTATATATGAGTCATTAACGGACTTACAAAAAATGCAAGTAACTAATTATGAAAAACTAGAAAAAGCTAAAGCTGATTTACAAGTAATATTAGATGAGATAGCAAGACAAAAAGCAAACGCAAAAATTGTTATAGATATTATTGATGGCTTGCCTTCACTAGAGAATGTTCAATTAAAAAACAAAGCTACTATAGAAAATGCCTTGAGCATTTATAATCGACTTGATGAAGCTAGTAAGAAGTATGTAACTAATTACACCAAACTAGAACAACTACATAATAAAGTTATGGAGCTTCAAGAAATTGATAGACTTCAGACTCTCGCAAAACCAATTGTTAAATTAATTGCGAATCTTCCAAGTATAGATGAAATATCTGTTGATGATAGTCCAAAAATTGATGAAATTAGAAAGAGTTATGATTTACTTGAAGCAGCTGCTAAAGTTTATGTAACAAATTATGAATTATTTGCTAGTTTAGAAGCTAAAGTAGAAGAATTAAAACAACAGGTTACTAACGACCCTTATATCGTTACCTTCTATGCGAATGGTGGAAAACTAGTTGGACTAACCCTTAGTGGTGATGGTAAATACTATACAGCAGAATATAAAGGAATCACTGAATTACCTATTCCAAGTCGTACTGATTACACATTCTTAGGTTGGTACAAAGATCAAAATTTTGCAGGTGATGCATATACAATTGTATCAAGAGAAACAACATATTATGCAAAATGGGTTTTAAATCCAGAAAAAGTACTTTCATGCGTTAGTGATGTTGCGACATCATATACTGAAGACATGTTAATCACTTATGTCGATGGTGCTGAATATATATGGTCAAGTTCAAATCCTGATTTATATAAGATAGAAAATGGTATCGGCAAGGTTTTAAGAGCCTACCAAACTCACCAAACTCAACAAGTTGTAATTACTGTAGATGCAGTATATGAAGATGGTACAACCGCAACAATGAAAAAAACTATTACTATTAATCCAGTTTTATATGATGCGTTACCTTCTACACCTGTTGCGACATACTTCTCTACTGGTGCACTTTATGCCTATAAGCAATATAACAAAAGATATTTAGATGATGGCACATTATTCTCAAACACTACTAAAGAAGCATTAGACATAATATATTATTCATTTATTACTATTAACTCTAATGGCACTTGTCAATTAGACAATGCAATGTACGTTGATGAAGTATTAGAGTTAAAAGAACATAATGTTAGAGTGGTTGCGAGTGTTAATGGTGTTAGCAAAACAAGTTGTCAATACTTTATGGATATTACAGCTGATAGTACAAAACGTAAGTTCTTTGTTAAAAACTTACTTGACTTAGTTGATAAATATCATTTTGATGGTTTAGATATAGACTGGGAAACAGTGTCTGACTCTGTTAGAGTAGTGGCATCTAATTTAAACCTTTTAGTAGAAGAACTAAGAGAAGAAATGACTAAGCGCCAAGCTGAAAATGGAACACCTTATTTCTTAAGCTGTGCTGTTCCTGCCAATTCTTGGGGTACAGTATCATCAAGATTTGATTTTGTTACATTAGATAAATATCTAGACTATATTAATTTAATGTCTTATGATATGAATAAAGGTGATGTTACATCTCATCTTTCTCCACTTTATCCATCATCTAATGATAAAGGATATGGCTTTGGATGCGTATATGGAGTTGAAAGACTTGTAAGTTTAGGTTTCTCTAGAAACAAACTAATTATAGGTAGTGCAGGTTATGGCAAAGCATATCGTGTATCTGGTGTAAGCATAGGCGGTACATATCCAGCTCTTGGAGTAACTGGTAGACTTACAGCAATTAGCGATATTCCGGGATCATTTGCTAGTGGAACATTGTTTGGAAATGGTATTCAAACAGTAATTGAACAAGGTGGTTTTACAGAATATCATGAATATAATAATAATGGTAAGTTTGTTGGATCATATTTATTTAATTCAAAAACAGGTACATTCATTTCTTATGATAGTTCATTTGCGATAAAGGAAAAATATAAATATGCTGCATCACTTGATGGTGTTGGAATTATGTGTTGGTGTTATAGTGAAGATACATCTGATCATGTAATAGATGCAATCTATCAAGCAATGAAAAAATAGAATATATCATTTGACTTTTTAAGAAAAATTTGATATAATATCAAATGGTGCGATAAAGGCAGCGTTCATTAATTTGTAAACTCTAGATTGTCACAATCTCTTGGATGTAAGTAGTCTGGCTGCTTAGGCGAAAACAATTAGACAACCTACTTTATAAACGATAGTGAATTTTTATCCCCAAACAAAATAAAAATATTAGGAGGAAAAAAGAATGGCACGTTATACAGGCCCAGCTTGGAAACAAGCAAGAAGATTAAAATATTCAGTACTTGAAACTGGCAAAGAATTACAAAGACGTCCTTATGCCCCTGGACAACATGGACAACGTCGTGCAAAACTTTCTGAATATGGTCTTCAATTACAAGAAAAACAAAAAGTTCGTTTCACTTATGGAATGACTGAAAAACAATTTCACAACCTTTTCTTAAAGGCTAGTAAAATGGAAGGTAAGAGTGGTGAAAACTTCATCTTCTTACTAGAATCAAGATTAGACAATCTAGTTTATCGTTTAGGTTTTGCGACTACACGTCGTCAAGCTCGTCAATTAGTTACTCATGGACACATTGTTGTTGATGGTAAGAAAGTTGATATCGCTTCATATCTATGCAAACCTGGACAAACAATTGCATTAAAAGAAACTTCACGTAATCTTGCAATCGTTAAAGATGCTTTAGAAGCTACAGTAGCAAGACTTCCATTTGTTAGTTTTGATGACGCAAAAGGTGTAGGAACATTTGTTCGTTATCCTGAAAGATCTGAAGTACTTCCAGAAATCCACGAAAACTTAATCGTTGAATTCTATAATAGATAATAAACAAAAATAAGCAGTAGATAAGCTATTTGTGTTACACTAGGTGTAATATAAATAGCTTTTTCTTTACGATTCTATAAATTATTTACTTGTATATAAATTATTAAACAAATTATAATTATGCTATATTAAATAAAAAACTAATATATATTTAATTAAATGTAACCATTTGTGTTAGTAATGCAATTATTCTAACTCAGTTAGTATAACCAAAAGGCCGTTTAATAATAAAAAAGTTATAAAACCTAAATATAGGTCTTATAACTTTTTTGTTTTAAATACTATTTTAGATACATATCCATTGGGTATGTAAGGTATTCAATTGGATCTAATTCATCAGCAGTAACATATCCAGGTTCAGCCATTAATAGTGAAGGAATTCTATTAACAATTGTAGCACAGGTATGTTCTACTGTTGCTGGTTTTTCAACTTTAAACTTAACATTTGGTTCACCAGTGATTTCCCAGTCACACATATCACCTTCATTTGGACCATATACTTTTCCAATTGTTTCCTCTTCAATTGTGATTCCTTGTAGTGTTTCAATAGTAACTACTGAAGACATGCCTAAACAACGACCAGCTTTAATTGTTTTTTGAAGTGTTTCGCTATATGTATCTTCCTTTGCTAAATATGGAACATTCTTTTGAGTAATGCTCTTAATAGTTAAACCTAGCTTATTTGCAAGAGCTTCGCTTGCATTCCATGCATATGATGCAGCAAATTCAGTTGGATGAGCAATTTGTTGTTCAAATTCTTCAGCACTTAAATCACATCCATGAGCCTTCGCAAGAGCAAGTCCATATTCATCAACATTATAACTATATGCCCCTTTAATCTTAGTGATATTATGACATCCACCACATACTAAAGCAACCATATTAATCCAGAAGATATCTTGCATACCAGAACCTGTTACAGTACATCCTGTTTCTTTCGCAAGTAAATCTATTTTGTTAGTTAATTCAGCTGAAGTAGTCCAAGGATAGATAGCTTCTTCACATGTTGTAATTACATTAATGCCTCTTTCAACACATTCTTCAACATGTTTATATATATCAGGTATAAAGCTAAATAAAGTTACGATTGCAACATCAGCATCACAACTGTCTAATACTTTAGCAGCATCATTGCTAATTGTTACACCTAACTTTATACCGAGTTCGGCATAATCACCTACATCCATTCCAACTATTGCAGGGTTTACGTCGATGGCACCTACGATTTCTGCACCTTTTTCATGTAAATATCGTAAGATATATTTAGACATCTTACCACATCCATATTGTACGACTTTAATTTTTCTCATATTTATATCCTCCTCATATTTCCTTTTTAGATATTTTTACCATATCCACCATTATTATACAATTATTTTTAAAAATATGCAATAGTTTTTTAGAGGATGAAATACTTCTTTTAAATATTGATATATATTTTTTGATATAGATAATTTTGGTAATTTATGTTAACTACTAGATTTTTATTTAATTTTAATGTATAATATTAATATGAAAAAGAAAGGAAGAGAAAAATGAAAAGAATTAAATTACACGATTTAAGTACAAAGGTACTATTTAGTTTATTTATAACTATTATGGCTATAGGTGTACTTGTTGGTTGCCAAAAGAAAAACGACAACGTCGCTCCAAAAATGATAAGCTTTGCTGAAGAAAATACGTACATAAGTATTGGTCAATCCAAACAAGTTGTTGTTGATGTTGACCCTAGTAATGCTAAAAAAGACTTTTCTTGGACAAGTAGTGATGAAACTGTTGCTACAATTGATAGCCAAGGTAAAATAACAGGTCTAAAAGAAGGTAAAACAACTATTGAAGCTACGTCAAAAGTAGATAGCAGTGTTAGTGGTACGTTTGAACTTACAGTATATACAGTTCCAACAAGTGTTAGATGTATAAATAAAACAACTGAATTATTCTTAGGAAGTACAACTACCTTTAAATTAGTTTATTCTCCAGTTCAAACTAACCCATATGTTATTTGGACATCATCTAATACTAATGTGTTAACCGTAAACAATCAAGGTGTTGTAACTCCTGTGTCTGTTGGCACCGCAACAATTAAAGGTGTGTCTGCAGGTAATCCTGATTTAGTATTTGAAACAACACTTACAGTTTTACAACCAGCTGAAAGAATTGAAGTAATAGCAGATAAAACTTCGGCATATATTGGTGAACAAATAAAATTAAGTCATAAGATTTTCCCATCAAGTGTATCTCAAGAAGTAACTTGGGAAACTAGTGATGAAAATATTGCGACAGTGGATGAAAATGGTGTTGTAACAATTAAAGATCGTGGCGATTTTGTTATTACAGTTAGATCATGTGTTACTAAGAGTACTTTTGAAAAGGTAAAACTAACAGGTGTTCATGAATTATTAGAAGAAGAAGATAGTGATGTAAAATATATTATTTGTGCACCAGGTACAAATGCATCTACTGATATTAGCATTAATTATCATGCTAAAAACACAAAAACTTCAATTGAATATACCTTAGCGACAGATCCTGATTTTACTGATTTTACAACAGTATATGCAAATGGTAGATATTTTGAGGAATTATCTGAACAACTTTCTGTACCATTTGAAGCTCGTAATGTTTATAGTGCTGAGATTTCTGGACTTACACCTAATACAACATATATATATCGTATTAATAAAGGTGATGGAACATATAGTGAAACTTATAAATTTACAACTGCTAGTGATAAAGGTGATGATTTTAGTTTTGTATGGCTAACTGATAATCACTACAATACTATTTATTCAGGTGCAGAAACTAGTGAATTTACTATTCATGAGGCAATGAAAAAAAGAAATGGCAAAATTGGTTTTGTTCTAGACACTGGTGATATGATAGACACTGGTGGTAACGCTGCTATTTGGGATTTAATGTTTGAACAACGTCGTACACTACTTGAACTTCCAATGGTATCAACTACAGGTAACCATGAACTATATATTAGTGGTACAGGACAATGGGATAATAGATTCCATTCAGCTTACAATGCATTACCTAAAAATGGTGTTGAGAAAAAAGTTGGTACTAGTTGTTACTTCTATTACAATGATGTATTATTCATTATGTTTGAAAATGTAGCCGCATCAAGTTATGATTTACAATATCAATGGATGGAAAACCTACTAAGAGATGCTCGTGAAAATAAACGTGCTAAAATGGTTATTGCAGCATGCCACGCTCCAATTCAATCAGAAGATCCTTCTAATTCAAAGAGCGATCGTGACACAAAACTTATGGCATTATTTGAAAAATATGCAGTAGATTTAGTACTTACAGGTCACTATCATGTTGATATTGAATCTAAAGACTATTGGGAAGGTACACGTGGTAATAATCCACTTCTTGGTGTTAACTATCTTATTGGTGCATCAGCAGGTGCGAAGGGTGCTTCTGACCAAGATCCGGAAGCTCTAAAAACTTTCGCAAAAGGTTATATTGTAGATGTAAATGGAACCACTATATCAGTAACACAAATAAACGCTAGAGGCGATGAATTAAACAAGAGAACATATACAAGTAAGAAGTACGAAGAAGTCAGTGAAGCAGCTAAAAAAGCAACAAAAGATGAAATCGTTAATTCATTAACACATACTTTTGATAGTGCAACTGCAGTTGTTAAATTCAGTTGGTCAAGCCTTGCATATGACAAAGTAGATAGAATAATGTTTAAAGAAACTAATCGTGGTGAAGATGCTACAGAAGTATATATCATCAACTCTGCATATACAAAAACTTCACTACCAAATGTTTTAAATTACTATGATAATAGATATGAAGTAACATTCTATTTTAAAGATGGTACAACCGCAACTAAAGTAATAGAAATTAATCGTGGTATTAATTTAAATCCTCAAGTATATTTTGAAATGAAAGGATTAGTAGTTTACTTTACAAATGAAGCTCCAAAGGCTATTCGTAATGTAATTAGTCACTTAGATATTTATATAGATGGTCAAAAAATTGATAGTATTGATTACATAACTGATGGTAAAGTTGTAACATCATATGTTCTTAAAAATTTAATTAGTGGTAAAGATTATCATTTAGACATTAAAGCTTTTAATTCAAATGGCAAAGTAATGTTTAGCAATTCTACTGATTTTACTGCTTAATTAATCTTAAAAAAGTGTTGATATATGCTAGAAATAGTGATATCAATACTTTTTTCTTATGAAGAATTAAACTAATAAGTTGCTATAATAACCTAATTGTTATATAATATTATATATAGTTTGTCCACTATAATAGAAAGAGAGGAAACAAACAAAATGAAAAAAATTAGAATGGTATTTATTCTTTTGTTTATATGTTCTTGTTTACTAGTACAAGGATGTAGTAAAAAAGGAGAACACGGAGACAAAGGAATTGACGGAAGAGAAGTAATCCTTCAAGTAGAAGATGGCTACATTAAGTGGCAGTATGTTGGTGAAACTACTTGGAAAAACTTAATATCTTTAACTGCACTTACAGGAGTGGCAGGAAAAGATGGTACATCAATATCGAATATTATTATTGATAGAGATAATAATTTATTAATAATACTATCTAATGGTGAAACAAAAAACTTAGGTAAT
>SAMEA104315439__coassemble_216_pt1 | contig 31271 bp, 31 predicted proteins | sample SAMEA104315439__metabat2_low_PE_048 | metagenome-assembled genome bin SAMEA104315439 (sample SAMEA104315439) | gut metagenome | biome: Monkey gut; feature: monkey-associated habitat; material: faeces | place: China | collected 2013 | reverse complement strand
CCACCCCAATAAATTCTATAGGATTTTTAAAAACCCCAACGAATTATATAGAACCTAAAAAGGTAGCTAGTAATGGTTACCTTTTTTCAATAATAAAAATAATTTCAAAACTAAATCACTAAAATTTATTTTTTTAAAATAAAACAATAGCATTTTTTAAAAAATTGTAGTATAATAAATAATTGAAAGTAGGGATGCAATAAGGAGTACAATATGGCTAAATTCCCAACCCTAACAACTTTATTTATTATATTAGGTTTTATAGGCGTATTATCGCAGGTATCTTGGGAGCCAAGTTAGGAAAACACTACCAAGCTTCAAATTCTAAAAGTGATACTAGTAAAATTCTACTAATTATAGAAATTATTTTAATTACAATTGAAGTATTTAAACAAATATTTATAACAATTAATGAGAAAGCATATCAGTGGGACTTATTTCCTTTTCAAATTTGTTCAATGATTGTTTACGTGATTCCTCTAATTCAACTAGTTAAGAGTGAAAAGCCTTTTTATTCAGTCCTCAAAACAATATTTAAGACTCAACACCCATATCCTATATACTTCATTTGTTTCTTAATATACTTTATTAGTGGAGCTTGTGTAATCTATGGTATTTGTCGTTTTGTTTATGCAATCATAGATAAAAAAGTACATTCCAAGAATATGGTAGAAACCAAAGCTTAAATAATAAAATGATAGCACCATTGGTGCTATTTACTATATAATGATAATTAAAAATAAATATAAAAAAATATAAATAAACCAATAAAATGTGAATTTTAATTGTTTATTAATAAAGAGGTAACTATGACAAGGACAGATACAATAGAAATGAAGGAAATCATTAGACAATTAAAAAATAATAATTTAGATATGTTTGATGATTTTTATAATTTAACTAAAAATCAAGTATATATGGCCATTATGCCAATTCTAAAAAATAGACATAAAACGGAAGATATTATGCAAGAGACATATCTTCGTTTCTTAAATAACATAGGAAAATATAAAGAAAACACTAATGTTGTTGCCTTTATTGTTACTATTGCGAGAAATTTAGCTTTAAATCTATATAATAAGGAAAAGCGTGAAGTAAACTATGATTTCTCACAATATGAAGATACTTATATTACAAGAAATTTAAATGATTCACCGCTTTTAGCTATGGTTTATGAAGTATTAAGTGGTGATGAATTAGAAGTATTCATTCTTCATGTGATTGATGAATTAAAACATAAAGAGATTGCGAAAATATTAAAAAAACCACTTGGTACTATTACCTGGCTTTATAATAAAGCTGTCAATAAATTAAAAGAAAGGATAGGTGAAGATAATGAGTAAATATGATGAATTTGTTTCCAAACTAAAAAAAGAAACAAGTGAAACTGAAATTGTGGATCTTACGAAAGAAATAAAAATGCGATATCGTAGTCAAGAAACTAAGAAACCACATTTCAAAAGATTATCATATGCTTTTATGGGAACTTTTGTATTATTACTTGTAATTTGTATAAGTGTATTTGTTGTAAAAGGTAAAGATACAACTAAACCACCTGCTGCTCCAAGTTATTACGTACCACAAACAGTAAACGAAACTTATGCCTTTGAGCTCTTAGCTGCTGCCAATTTTCTTTATTCAAGTGATACTACAACTACGCAGTCGTTATCTTTTCTTACAACTTCAAAAGAAAATTTAAATGAAATTGCTAATAAGATTAATAAGCATTATTTAACTATTCAAAATTTATTAAATGGAGAAAAAATTAATTATTCCGTAACTAAATCAACTAAAGAAGGTTATACTGATCAAATGACAATTAACTCAGTATATAGTGATTCATTTGACCTTCAATACACTATCTATTTTAATAAAACATTAGTTAAAATAGATGGTGATGAGGAAATCTACAATTTAGATGGTATAATCGTCATTGATAATGTAGAGTACCAAATTAAGGGTGAAACGGAAATTGAAAATGATGAAACAAGTACTAAAATAAAAGTTATAACAAGTAAAAGTTCATACTTTATCATTGAACAAGAAGCTGAAGAAAATGAAAAAGAATTTGTTTATAAAAAATATCAAAACAATAAAATTATCAAAGAATATGCTTTATCACATGAAATCGAAGATGGCGAAGTAGAAGTTAAAATTGAAATTATGGAAAATGGTAAAGAAGAAGAAATTAAAGCTAAACTTGAAAATGGTAAAATAACCCTTAAAGTAGAACTTGAAAATTATGAAGGTGTGGTTAAAGTAACTGTGATAAATGATGAAATTAACTATTATTTTGTTAATGAAAAAACAAATATTGTAATAAATATTATAAAAAATAAAAAAAATTTAAATTTTACCAATAAAAACCTTAATTCATTTGTTTATTAGGTGAATGGAGGTAAAAAATATGAAAAAAATAATGTTAACACTAATCGCTGTTTTAGCCCTTTGTGCTACTTTATCAGCATGTACTAAGAAAAAAGGAGAAAAGGTTATTGACCGTTTAGAAGGCCTACAAAATAACATGTCATATCAAGCGGTATCATCAATTAAAATGTTAGAAATCAAAGAAGAATTTAACACAGTTAAAAACTTATCAGGGGGTACTTTACTTAATCAAGAAACAGTATCAGAAAAAGAAGTAATTGAAAAATACTTAGCAATGATGGAAGAATTAATGGGTAATAATGGTGGTATCAATATTGTTAGTCAAACTTCAGATAAACCTGAATACGAAAACATGGTTGTAGTTACCACTAAAAATTTACAAGATGAAGAAACCATCTATTCCTTATATTATAATGAAACAATTGTTAATGAGGTAGATGATGATGATGATGACGATGATGAAATCAAAGAAGTTAAAAGAATTACTGGTATCGCATTATCTAATGGTAAAGAATATACTCTAGAAGGTAAAACTGAAGTAGAAACGGAAAGAGATGAATCAGAAAAAGAATCATACTTCAAAATCATTGAAGATAGAAATAACTATGTAATTATTGAGGAAGAATTTGAACAAGAACTTAACGAAGCAGAACATGAATATAAGTATGTAGTATTTAGCAATGGTAAAAAAGTAAGTGAATTAGAATTCGAACTAGAGCAGGAAAATGGTGAATTATCAGTTGAAGTAAAAGAAATGACTAAAGATGCTAAAACATCATATAAGTTTAAAGTTATGGAAAATGGTAATAATAAATACATTAAAGTAGAAATTAAAAATGGCACAAAAATTACCAAGATTAAAGCTCGTATTGTTTACGATACCGAAACTAATACCTATAAATATGATTATAAATACATTGAAGGTGAAAATAAATAAAGGTGTGAATGCACCTTTTTTTCTTTTCTTTTCATCTTATGTTATAATGTTATAGTTAGAAAAGGTGAACAAAATGAAATATTTAATATACATGAAAAATAAATTAAATGAATTGATGGGAGTTTTTGAACTAAAAGTAAATCCTAAACATAGTTATGCCGAGCCTAAAAATGTAAATGGAAAAGTATATGCTAATGGTAATGTTCCCAATCAAAATCTTGAATTATTATCTATCTTATATGATGATTTAAGCAAAGTTGGTAGTAGTTTATTACAATATAAATGTTTAGATAAAACGTCTAATGAAGTTTATTTTTTGGTTAAAGTAAATTCCCTTGATAAATCTATAACATTACCTAGTTTTGGTAAAATAGATAGTAGTAAATCACTTTATAAAAAAACAATTAATAAATTTAAAAAATATCAAAAACAAATTAATAAAGCTAAACATGATGCTTTGATGAATGCGGTAAAGGCTCAAATGAAGCCAAAAGACTACATAATTATTGTAATTGAAATATTATTGTTTGTTTTAAGTATTATGGTAGCTTTACTTAAGAACCCAGTTAATAAAGATGGGACTAATTGTTTTGAAATCTTAAATTCAATGAGCTTATTATTACTATCTATTTTTGTTATTTTGTTACAATCAACTAGAAATATTGTAAAGAGTATCGCCAAAGGATTAGAGTTTAAAAAAGATTGTAGTTTATCAACAACCATTGATGGAGAATCAAAACAAAGCATTATTAAAACAGTAACCGACCCTAAGACTTTTAGTAATAAATATGCTAATTATCAAGTAATGAATTTTGGTACCAATAAAATCAATGAAGCATTCATTTATTCAGACTCTCAAAATGAAATGCTAGATACAAGACTTGCATCACTTCCAATTGTTATGAAAAAATATGAAATAACACTTACTGATGATTCACGTAAAGCCTTAGCCTATATTATATCTGATAAACTAGAAAATGATAAAACTGTATTTAATGGTAGACTATTAGGTATTGATTCGGATTTAAATTTTGAAAAGCTTAGTGCCGTTTGGATAAAAGAAGTAGGATACCATAGTTATGTTTCTACTGATGAAATGATTTTTAAGAATGTTTGTGTTCCAACTGAACCAAATAAAATTGTAAGTGGTACAAAACTCACACTTAACCCTTTAACAAAAGGATTAAGAGATATTGAAAATAGTTATTTAACAAATCTTATTGGAATTAATATAATTGTTGAATTACAATTAAACAATGAAAAATATTATATTGTTAATGTTCAAAGTATGTATAATGATGTTAATGGTAGTAGATTCGTGCCATCTGCTTCTGGTTCACTTGATTTAAAGGATTATGTGAAACTTAAAAATAAAAATCAATTTCACTTTAAAGACCTTTTAAAAATTGGTATGCTAAGAGAATTAAGCGAAGAAAGTTATTTAAATGTTGATGAAAACATGGTAATTAATGATTTAAATTTAACAGTTCAAAATTTCAAGATGCTTGGTTTTGCTAGACTAGTTAGTAAAGCTGGTAAACCTGACTTTTTTGGGAAATTAGAAGTTAAAATTAATAGCACTAATGATATTATAAGAATTCTTGAAAACTATGACAACTATCAAAATAAATATTTAGGAACTCATAATCATGAACTTGAAACAAATCGAATGATAATTATTTCAAAAGATGATTTATTTGGTAATTGCCTAGATGAAGAAAATCTTTCACCACAACTTAAATATTTGATATATCTATTAAAAAATGAAAAATAATTTATTAATTAGCTCTGTAAAATGGTACTTTAGTTATAGAGCTTTTTTTCTTATTTATTAATCTTGCAATAAAGGTGTGTAAAAAAAGCTTTTATTATATAATATATAATAGGAGAATAAAAATTATGAATCTAAAAGAACAAGATAAATTTATTAAAAGTATAGAAACGTTGTTTAATCAAAAATGTGACTACATTTTCCACGATATGGCTGAAGACTGGCTCCATATTGATGTATTATATCTTGGACCAACTGAAGAATTTCCATTTAATAAATTAATTACAATGGGTGAATCAGATTTTAAGATGCCAAAAAAGAATTATTTAGGTATAAAACGCAATGAATATATGATTTTCTATGACAAGAATATTGATGTATTAAAAAATAAAGATGATTTCGAATTTTTTATGAATGCTTTGTTTTTACCTGGTATTTGTGTGCGAGACCAAAATGAATTTATAGAACCATATCATGAAGTTACAAGTGATTTTGAAAACTCAAATATGGTAAGTTCCCTTTTGATATTTCCTCAGGTTATGAAAAAAACCTCAGAAATTGTGATAAAACTTGGAACATTCAAAAAGTGTATGTGTTTACAAGTAATGCCAATTAACCAAGTAGAATCAGAATATGGAGATCAGTATGGTAGAGATAAACTTGTTAGGGACTTTTTTTATAAGGGTAAAACCTTAAGAGACTCAGTCTATCTTGCTGAAAAATATCGTAATAATATAGTGCCAGAAGAATTAAAAAAATAAATTAAGGAGAAACTATGAAAAAATTAGAAGAAATGACATTACAAGAAAAGATTGGACAATTAATCATTGTTGGTTTTCCAAGTCCATATTATGATGAAAATTTAAAAACCCTTGTTGAAAAATACAAATGTGGTAATGTAATAATGTTTACTAGAAACTTTCAAAATGCCAGTCAAATGAAAAAACTATGTACAGATGTTCATAAAAATATTTATAAAGAAACTGGTTTATATCCGTTTATTTCAATTGACCAAGAAGGAGGACTTGTCACTAGATTAATGAAAGATGTAACATTCCCGCCAAGTCAAATGACCTCATCTGCATCAGCTATTCCTAATGCTCCATATTTAGTTGGTAAAATGATTGGACATGATATGATTAGATTAGGTTTAAACATTGATCTTGCTCCATGCTTAGAGATAAATCCTAACTTAGAAAATGAACTTACCAATGTTAGAAGTTATTCATCTGATCCTGTAGTAGCGGGAAAATATGCTCATGACTTTATTAAAGGCTTAAAAGAAAATGGAGTACTAGGTTGTGCTAAACATTTTCCAGGTGCTGGTGATGATAAAGTTGATTCCCATCTTGAACTTCCTATTATTGACATTGACAAAGAGACAATGCATAAAACAGGACTTGTTCCATTTAAAGAAAACTTAGATGTTCCATGTATTATGACAACTCATACTTTATTTACCGTTTATGATACAGTTCCTGCGACTTTATCTAAAAACATTTTGGGTGGACTTTTGCGAAGTGAACTTAATTACCAAGGCTTAATTATGTCTGATTGTATGGAGATGAAGGCGATTGCTGATCACTATGGAAGTGCATATGGTGCTTTAATGTCGTTAAAAGCAGGTTGTGATTTCGTCCTTGTTTGTCACACTTTTGAAACTCAGGTTGATGCTTTTGAAAAAGTTTATCAAGCAGCTCTTAATAATGAATTAACAATTGAAGAAATAGATGAAAAAGTTGAAAGAATTATTAAGTTTAAGGAAATGACATTACCATACCTTGAAAAATATTTCTTTAATGATAATGAATATCAAGTATCTATTGAGAATAATGTTCTTGCAAGTACAATTGTTGATAAATCATTAACTAAAATATTAGGTAATGAGCCTATTTTAACTGTTGATTCATTAGTTTTAACCCCTAAAGCAAGTGTTAGTTCAATTGTGGAAGATGAGTTTGATGACCGAAGCTTAAGCAAAGTTTTACATAAAGAGTTTCCAAATACAAAAGTATATGAGTTTTCAAATGATGATAAGGTAATAGAAAAAATAAAGAGGGAAGTAACAACTAGTAATAATATTATAATTTTTAGTTATGATGTTTCAAAAGACCAAAAGCAAAAAGATTTAATTAATGAAATCCTAAAAACAGGTAAGGAATGCTATGTTATTTCGCTTAAAGGTCCTATGGATCAAAAAGAGTTTGTTAACCTAAAAAATTATTCATGCTTATATGAATATACACCAAACTCAATTAAAACAATAGTGAAATATTTAAAGAAAGAAATTAAACCTGAAGGAAAACTTCCAAAATAGGAGGAATTATGATAATTGATTCACACATTCATTTTTCTTTAAGAAATAAATATACAAGTGTACTAGAGGCGTTAGACCTAACAAATGCTTCATATGGTAACTTAGTTGCTCAAATTGATAAGAAAAGATCATCAGAAACAGTTGATTGCTTATATGCTAAATATAAATCACAAGATAGGCTTTATACATTTGGCAGTTTAGATCCTACACTATATTATGACCATAATACATTAGGTGAAAAACTTGTTGAACATGTTAAAAACTTAATTAAATGTGGAGTTGACGGAATTAAAATGATTGAAGGTAAACCAGAATACCGTAAAATGTTTCCAATTCCTAATTTTGATGACAACTCTTTTGATGCATATTTTGCCTTTATGGAACGTCAACAATTACCAATAATTTTCCATGTAAATGATCCTGAAGAATTTTGGAATTTAGAAAAAATACCAGACTGGGCTCTCAGAGCTGGTTGGTACTACGATAATAGTTTTGTCAATAATAAAGATCAATATAGACAACTTGATAATGTCTTAAAGAAACATCCCAAATTAAATATTATTTTCGCACATTTCTATTTTTTATCAAATGACTTAAAAACATTAGGTAACATTTTTGATAATTATCCCAATGTTAAAGTTGATATTGCTCCTGGCATTGAGTTATTTGAAAATCTTTCAAAAAACATTGTTGAAGCAAGAAATTTTGTTATTAAGTATCAAGACCGCATTGTTTATGGTACTGATATTTCAAGACTTGATACCGACAAAAATGTTGAATATAATATCAAAGATACCTTAATTAGGGGTAAACTTTGTCAAGAATTTATTACGAAAGATAAAGTGTTTGTATATGGTGATAAAGATTCACTACTTGGAAAAGATGACTTAAATTTAAATGGTCTTAATCTAAAGCATGGCATAGCGAGTAAAATATTATGTGATAACTTCTTAAAGTTAGTCGGAAGTCCTAAAAAGGTAAATAAAGAAGAATTATTAAAAGAACTTGAAAGAGAAAAAGACCGTATCAAGTTTCTTGCAAGAATAAATAATGTTAGACCTGATATTTCTATTTTGGAAGAAATTGAACACGACTTATTGCATAATGAAACAACCATTCTCACAACTCTTCAAAACTTTCGGAATTCATCGTTTAAAGAAATAAAAAAAGAGAAAAAGTAAATAAAAAATTTGTTACAGATCAAACCTTTAATGATGTAATTAAAACTTATATTAATCAAAATTCAAGAATCTTAGATTTTGGCTCAGGTAGTGGTTGGGCCTTAATGGAAATAAGTCTTACTACTTTATTTAAAGAAGGAATAGGAATTGATCCATCATTAAATGGTATAAGTTATGCAAATGAAGTCGCAAAACTCAGTGAAATGAACAACATTAAGTTTATTCAAGGTGATGAAAATACCATATTAAATTATCCTAATTATTTTGATTTTGTGATAAAGGTCAATACTTTAGATGTTTTACCTAATGAAATAGTAGCAAAAATTATTGAAAATCTGAGTAAAACATTAAGGGATGACGGACATTTAATTGTTTGTTTAAATCCTGATTTTACAAGAGAAGAACTTACTAGCTTAATTAAAATGACAAAAGATGAAAATATGGATTATTATTACCGCGATAATATCTTTAGATGCAATTATAAATCAATAAACGAATGGTGTGATTTGCTTGGCAAGTATTTTACAGTTGTTGAAATTAAAGAATTTTCCTTGAATGAAGGACCATATAAACGAAGAATGATTATATTGAAAAAGGCTTGTCAATAGAACGACAAGCCCTTTAAGCATTTTTAGTAAGTTTTTTTGTATAAATAATAATTAAAATAATTGAAACTATTCCAACAATTCCTTCAGCAACAGGTGATGAAAACCAAATGTTATCACTGCCAAAAATAATTGGAAAGATAATTACAAAGATACCACTTAAGACAATTCCTCTAGCAAGGGATATTACGAGTGAAGATACAGGCCGCATAATACTTTGAAAGTAGTAGGCTGTGAAAATGGTAAAAGGTACGAACAAATAAGCAATAGTATATTTACGAACAATTATAGGTGCAATCTTTAATATTTCACTATTACTTGGTACTTTAATAAAAAGTTTTATTATCAAGTTTGGAAAACTAAACGTTAATACCCACCAAAATAATCCAAAAATAATTGAAGTGATTACAGCATATTTTAGTACTTTCTTAATACGTTCATATTTACTTGCCCCATAATTAGCTGATAAAATTGGTTGTGAGGCTTGCCCAATACTATAACTACAACATTGAACAACCGTTCCAATCGTTGCGATAACTCCGAAAATTGATAAAGCATCATTATTTAAATATCGAATAATTTGATGATTGTAAAGCATTGTTAGAAATCCCATAACAATATCAACTACGAAAGTTGAAAATCCATTAACAAAGATTTTACCCATATCTTTAAATAGGTGATCGGGCTTAACAAACTTTAAAGTATTGCTTTTTTTGAAAAAGTGAAAACACATAATAATAACTGATAAAATACTGCAAATCGTTGTGGCAAGAGCAGCTCCAAAAATACCAAGATCAAAAGTGAAAGTCAAAACATAATCACCAACAATGTTAAGCAAAGCAGTCGAAACAATTGCAATGGTAGCAAGGGTTGGATCATTATCGTTACGTAAAAATGCCCCAAGCATTTGGCTGAAAACTAAAAATGGCACCGCAAATCTAAGGGGACTAAGATATTTCATGCCAAGTTCAAACAATTTACCTTTGCCGCCTAAAGCCTTAAATAATTCATCACAGAAAAAGAACATAAAAAACGTTATAATAATTGCGAGAATTAATGTAAAAATAAAAGAAGATGTAAAAACTTTATTTGCTTCATGTAAGCTTTCCTTTTCATTTTTCCCTCTAATAGTTCCGTAAATAACGGATCCTCCAATACCAGTTAGAATTCCTAAACTACAAATAATTGACCAAACTGGTAAAATTAGTGCGATTGCAGAGGTGCCATCAGGACCAGCATATTGTCCAACAACGGCCATATCAACCATTGAATAAATGGCTCCAACAACGGCACTACCAAAAGCGGTAAGTAAGTATTTAAAATAGAGTGGTTTAATTGGTTTGCTAATAAGTTCCATAGATTACCTCCTAGTCATATAAAAAGGATAAGAGCAGGAAAATCCTGTCACCTTATCCAGTAGTCTCTTATTAGAATATTACCCTCCAGTGAACACTAAAAGTATAACATAAATAGTAATGATAGTCAAATCTTATAACCTTTAATATAAAATTAAGTAAGTATATTGGATCTGAGTAAATTTTTTGGACACATTTTTATAGAATCGCGTTCTTAAAAAGTGTACAATTCATTTTGTTCATATTTAATAGTAAATTAGTTTATGTATTTTATAAGTTGTGGTAGAATAATACAATAAGAGGAATAGAATATGAAAAATAATAAAAATTTATTTAATTTGTTTTTTACAATGTTTAAAATTGGATTATTCACTTTTGGTGGTGGTTATGCGATGATTGCACTTTTAGAAAGTGAATTAGTAGAAAAAAAGAAATGGATTAAAAAGGAAGAATTCCTAGATATGATCGCAATATCAGAATCGACACCTGGACCTATTGCGATAAACAGTGCGACTTATGTTGGCTATCTTGTAGGAAAGTTTTGGGGTTCCTTATTAGCAACCATAGCTGTAACCCTTCCTGCTTTCCTTATTATATTTGTTATTTCCCTTTTCTTAGATAAATTTTTATCTTTAGAGTATGTTGGTTATGCATTTAAGGGAATTCAAGTTTGCGTAACTTTTTTGATTCTTTCAGCTGGGTATAAGATGTTTAAAGAAATGGAGAAAAATTTGTTTAACATCGTTATATTTAGTTTAACCACATTATGTGTGATTCTTTTCACAATCTTTGGTGTTAGTTTTTCATCTGTTCTATATATTATCATAAGCGCTATAGTAGGAGTATTTGTTTATTTAATTAAGAAACTAACTAGAAAGGAGAATGAAAAATGATTTACCTTAAATTGTTTCTTACCTTTTTAGAAATTGGAGCTTTCTCATTTGGTGGTGGATACGGCATGATTGCGGTGATAAAAGAAAGTGTCGTTCAAAACGGATGGCTAACAGAATCTGAATTTTTAAACTTTGTCGCGGTATCTGAGTCAACTCCAGGTCCACTTGCGGTCAACATGGCAACTTTTGTTGGTTCATCACAGGCAGGCTTTTTAGGTGCCATTCTTTCAACTATTGGTGTAATCTTACCATCATTTTTAATAATTTTACTAATTGTAATTGTTATGAAAAATTTACTTAAACTAGCAGGTGTTAATGCGGCTCTTACTGGAATTAGACCAGCAATTATCGGTCTTATTACCGCAACCGCTATAACAATGATTATGAGTACTATTTTTGGTTTTGTATCATATACAAATATTAATACAATTGACTATAAAGGGATTATTATATTTGTTATTTTAGGACTTGTAACCATATATTCTAAGAAAATTGAAAAACGTAAAGTCTCACCAATAATCCTAATTTTACTATCAGCTGTACTAGGTATTATTTTTTACTCATAAAAAAATAATTTTAAAACGTTTTCATAAATTTTCATATTGACAAAATAAAAAAAATAAGTATAATATATATGTAGTTAGCAATAACTAACCAATTAAATGCTACATAAGTAGCTTTTAATTTCAATAATAAGTTAGCGGTTGCTAACCAATTAAATGCTACATAAGTAGCTTTTAAAAACCATTAATAGTTAGCGATGACTAACTAGAAAGGAAATAATATGCCACTATTTATTGCACCGCTTGATGCGGATTTAAGAATCGCGAAGATTCTAACCGACGAAAAAACAAAACGTCATTTATTAAATTTAGGGTTATGTGTAGGAACAACAATTAGAGTAGTCTCTAGTACACCAAAAGATGTAATCGTTAAAGTTTTAGAAACCACCCTTGCATTGAACAAAGAAACAGCTCTTAAAATCATCGTTGCTTAAAGAAAGGAATCAAACAATGGAAAAGTATCTAAATGAATTTAATTTAAATGAAAAGGGAAAAGTTAAAAAAATTGAAGCAGAGGGAAAAATTAAAAGAAGATTATTTGATATGGGTGTTACACCTAATACTGAAATCATTTTAAGAAAGTATGCACCACTAGGGGATCCAATTGAAGTAACAATTAGAGGTTATGAGTTAACACTTCGTAAAGACGAAGCCAATAAAATTTTAATGGAGGTAACAAAATAATGAAATTTGCACTTGCGGGAAACCCCAATTGTGGTAAAACCACATTATTTAATTCATTAACTGGTGCCACTGCCCATGTTGGTAACTGGCCTGGTGTAACTGTTGATAAACGTGAAGGTGTTTATAAGAAGTTAAGTGAAAAGGTTGATATCGTTGACCTTCCTGGTATTTATTCATTAAGTCCTTATACCCCAGAAGAAATCGTTTCAAGAAACTTTATTATTGATGAACATCCTGATTGTATCATCAACGTTGTCGATGCCACTAACCTTGAAAGGAACTTATATTTAACAACTCAACTTTTGGAAATCGATGTCCCTATGGTTGTTGCGCTTAACATGATGGACGTTGTTAAACAAAGTGGAACTACAATTCTTGTAAATGAACTTGAAAGAAAATTAAATGTTCCAGTTGTTGAAATAAGTGCCTTAAAAGGTGAGGGAATCAAACAATTAATGGAAGTTGCTTATAAGGCAACTAAGACAAAACGTGAAGGTTTCACAGTTGTTGAAAATAAAGCTTTAATTGATTTAATTAAAGAAACTGAAGCAAAATTTAAAGGTAAAGTTGAAAGCCCATTATTCCACGCAACTAAGTTAATCGAAAATGATGAACTAGAAGTTAAGAATCATACAGACATTTTAAATGAAGTAAATGCATTAAAGGCTAAAGTTAATACTGAAGATTTTGATGGTGATTTCGAAGCCGTTTTTGCAGATGAAAGATATAAATTTATTACTCAAAACTTTAGTAAAACAGTAGTTAAAAAAGATAGTAAAGAAGTTTTAAGTAAATCTGATAAGATTGATAAAGTTTTGACACATCGTATTTGGAGTATTCCTATTTTCTTAGTAATAATGTTCCTAGTATTCCATGTTGTCTTCTCAGCTGATTTCTTAGGTCTATCAACCTTCTCAGGTGGTAAAGCTGAAATCTCTAATCCTACCGCAATAAATATTTTCTCAGGTATGGGTTATGAAGATTTAGTTAATGAAAGTGTAAGCGGATTTGTTAGTGATGAAGAAAATAAAGATATTCCATGGGTTGCTGAAATCTTAGCTAAAGCCGAAGATGATCAAGAAGATGCAATCGCTGAAGTTGTTAGTGACATCGTTGAAAATGGAACAGTATATGAAGGTTATGATGTAAGTGAAGTTACAATGGCCCTTCCTTCTCCAGGCGTATTCCTACAAAGTTGGATGGGATTTGCTACAGGATCACTTAAAGGTTTATTTGAAGGCTTTATGCCTGCTGGTAAATGGTACACTGGTCTTGTTATTGATGGTGTATTAACTGGTATTGATGCAATATTTAGTTTCATACCTCAAGTATTACTATTATTCTTATTTATATCAATCCTTGAAGATTCAGGTTATATGGCACGTGTTGCCTTCATTATGGATAGAGCATTTAGAAAATTTGGCCTATCTGGTAAATCATTTATCCCACTACTTATGGGATTCGGTTGTAGTGTTCCTGCAATGATAGCTACTAAGACACTAGAAGATGAAAAGGAAAGAGACTTGACCATTAGGTTGACCCCATTCTTCAGTTGTGGTGCGAAAGCTCCAATTTGGACAATGCTTGCAGTTGTTGTTGGTGGTTCTCTAGGTGATATCTTTGTATTCTCAATTTATCTATTAGGCATCGTTGTCGCAATTGTTGCTGCAATAATTATGAAATTATTTAGTAAACATAAAGAAGTGCCTCCATTCATTATGGAACTTCCTGCATATCATAGACCACAAGTTAAGAATTTACTTGCTCACCTTTGGGAAAAATTTAAACACTTTCTATATAAGGCTTCAACTATTATCACAGCTTCAATTATCTTAATTTGGTTCTTATCAACTTATGGTTGGGCCTTCTGGCAAGGACCAGTTGAAATTGAAAATAGTATGCTTGCAAGTATCGGTCATGGTTTAAAATACATTTTCTACCCTCTTGGTTGGGCACAAGGTGAATTTGGCTGGGCTTATAGTACTGCAACAGTTACGGGCTTAATTGCTAAAGAAGATGTCGTTACAACAATGGCACAACTTGGATTAGATGAAGCTGGTATGGCTGCAACAGGTATTTCTACAGCCGCAATCTATGCATTCGCTGCATACAATCTATTTACACTTCCTTGTTTCGCTGCTGTTTCAACCGCAAAATCAGAAAGTAGTAAAAAAGGTTTCTGGGTAACACTAGCTTGGTGGTTAGGATTATCATATGTTGTATCATTTATCGTTTATTGGTTTGGTACTTTAATTGAAGTATGCTGGCCTGCCGCAATCGCTGTTGCTCTTGTAGTAATTGCTGGTATTGTATTATGTGGCTTATTTGTTACTGGTAAAATAGGTAAAAAGAAAGTCGCAACAAAATAAAAACTTAAAGAGGGAAATTTTATGGAATGGTTTGAATACATAATAATTGTAGTTGCCGTTAGTTTAGTTTTACTACCAATAGTCTTAAGAATAATAAATAAAAAAAGAGGAAAATCATCATGTGCATCTGGCTGTTGTTGTTGTCCTCATCGTGAAGGCTGTTGTAAAGTGATAAATAAAATAGAACCTAAAAAATAGTGGATATAATAAATGGCTTACAGAATAGTTCCTGTAAGCTATTTATTTTGAAAGGAGAACATAGTGAAAATAGTAGAATTTAAAAAAGTAAGTAAAATATATACAAGTGGTGATCATATCTTAAAAGCCCTTGATGAAGTTGATTTAAGTTTAGATGAAGGAAAATTAGTTGTAATTCTTGGTCCAAGTGGAGCAGGAAAATCGACACTTCTAAATTTACTTGGAGGATTAGACAGTCCAAGTAAAGGCAAAATTATTGTAAGTGGTAAAGATATTTCCAAGTTATCAAGTGATGAACTTGCGGAATATAGAGCAACTAAGGTTGGTTTTATTTTTCAATTTTATAATTTAATTCCAACTCTAACTGTATACGAAAATATAGCTTTGGTTAATGAAATATCTAAAGATCATCTTGATGCGAAGGAAATGCTTAATGAAGTTGGTTTACTTGACCATCTTAATAATTTTCCATCGGAACTTTCAGGTGGTGAACAACAAAGAGTTTCAATTGCGAGAGCTCTTGCGAAAAATCCTCAAATTGTGCTTTGTGATGAACCAACAGGTGCTCTAGATTCGACAACAGGGGTAATGGTTTTAAAATTACTACTTTCAATGTGTAAAAACTATCATAAAACGATTGTCATAGTTACTCATAATCAAAACATTGCGAAAATTGCTGATACAGTTATTAGAGTAAAAAATGGTAAAATTAAATCATGTGAGGATCAACCATATCCTGCAAGTGTTGAGGAAGTAGAGTGGTAATATGTTATTTAAAAAACTATTACGAACGATAAAACTATATAAAGCTCAATTTATTTCGATGATTATTATGATCGCAATCGGGGTTGGAATATTTGTGGGATTTAATATGGAATGGTATAGTATTGATAAGAATACATCATCATTCTTTGAAAGTACCGGTTTTGCTGATTACAGAGCAATAAATGAGAGCGGATTTAGCGTGGAAGAATTTACAAAAGTAAAGAATATTGAAGGGGTAGAGGACGCAACAAGATTTATATCTGTCAACACTATTGTAAAAGATACAAAAAAAGTATTAGCGCTTACCATAACTGAAAACTTCAATGTTTCTAATTTTATGTTAATAGGTGAAGATGAAAAATATGATGAAAATAGTGAAGATGGAATGTGGTTATCAAAACAATATGCTGATAAAAATAATATTAAAGTTGGCGATGAAATAACTATTGTTTATAAAGAATTAGAAATAACGGGAAAGGTTAAGGGCCTAGTAAAATCAAGTGAATATTTAATTTGTGTTCCCGATGAAACACAGTTGATGCCTGACTTTACAAATTATGGGTTCGTATATGCTTCACCTACTCTAATGAAAAAACATTTAGGAATGACCTTTTATCCACAAATCAACATTATTTCAGATCTTAGTAAGAGTGAAATATCTGAAGAAATTGATAAAGTATTAAGTAAAACAACAATTGTCTTATCAAAAGAAGAAACTGTTAGCTATGCTCAATCACAAGGTGAAGCTGATGAAGGAAAAACCATGGGTTCAATTCTTCCCGTTTTATTCCTTGCAATTGCTATTTTAATTATGGTAACGACAATGCATCGACTAGCTATAAATGAAAAAACACAAATTGGTATTCTTAAAGCTTTAGGATTTAAGGATAAGAAAATAGTTGTTCATTACACTTCATTCTCAACAACAATTGGAGTTATCGGAACAATATTTGGGATTGGTATCGGCTACCTCATTGCCTTTTACATTATGAATCCAAAAGGCGCGATGGGAACTTATATGGATATGCCTAGTTGGCATTTATACATGCCTTGGTTTGGCTGGATAGTTCTAGTATTAATAAATCTTTTCCTTACATTATTTGGTTACTTGTCAATTAGAAGAATGCTTAAAGGCATCGCATCAGAAGTACTTATGCCATATAAACCTAAAAAGATGAAACTTTTACTATTAGAAAAAACTAAAGGTTGGCAAAAATTAAGCTTTGGAACTAAATGGAATCTAAGAGACATTATGCGTCATAAAGCTAGATCATTGATGACTTTATTTGGGGTTGTTGGCTGTACAATTCTTGTTATTGGTTCTCTAGGAATGAGAGATACCATGAATGATTTCGTTGATCTTTTTTATGATCAAGCAATTAATTATGAAACAAGAATTAATTTAACGGAAACCGCCACAAAAGAAGAAGCTTTAGCTCTTGTTGAAAAATATAATGGTGATTATGCCTCTACTACAAGTGTTAAAATTAAAGATAAAACATTTGGCTTAGAAATCTATCACATTGAAAATGATTATGTAAAATTCATTAATGAAGATGAAAAATTTATTAAATTAGGTGATGATGGCGTTTATGTTTGTCAAAGAATTATGGAGAAATTAAACTTAAAAGTAAATGATACTTTTGAATATTCACCATATGGCGATACTAAATCATATAAAGTAAAAATTGTAGGTGTCATCCTTAGTTTAACCGAATCAGTAGTAATGACTACTAACTATGCTGAAAAAATTGGATATAATTATCATATTAATCAAGTGTTTACGAAAGAAAAAACAGTTGAAAAAAGTTCAACTATTTCAAGTCCACAATCAAAATCTAGTATTATTAAATCATTTGATACTTTTATGTCCATAATGAACACTATGATTATTTTATTAATAATTGCGGCGATGGTTCTAGGTGCAGTTGTATTATACAATCTTGGAACAATGAGTTTTATGGAAAGATACCGTGAAATGTCAACGCTTAAGGTTGTCGGCTTTAAAGATAAAAGAATTGGTAATTTATTGATTAGTCAAAATTTATGGCTTTCAGGAATTGGTGTACTTCTAGGAATTCCTCTAGGTGTAGCTACATTGAAGTTCTTGATTAAAAAATTAGCAAGTGAATATGAAATGGTTCCAAAAGTAGGAGTTTTAACTTACTTTCTAACAATAATACTTACCCTTTTATTATCACTAGTTGTAAGTGTTTTGATTGCTAGAAAAAATAGAAAAATTGATATGGTTGAATCATTAAAAGGAATTGATTAATAATTAAAAGTATATAAATATCACTAGTTGACTATGAAATTAAATTTCGTAGTCTTCTTTTAATGAAAAGTTAAGACAAAATTAATAAAATGTGGTACAATAATAGTAACTAATTAGGAGGACACTATGAATAAAATAATGATTTTTGATTTTTCACTTTATCAACTACTACTATATTTTTTTGTATACTCATTTTTAGGCTGGTGTATGGAAGTGATTTATGCCACATTTAGGACTAATAAATTTATTAACCGTGGCTTTTTAAATGGACCAGTATGCCCAATATATGGAACAGGTGTTTGTATTGTATTACTTTGTTTAACTCCAGTTAAAGATAATCCGTTTCTTTTGTTCTTTTGTTCAGTAGGACTAACTACACTTTTAGAACTCGTAACAGGATTTGTTTTAGAAAAGTTTTTCCACACTAAATGGTGGGACTATTCCAATCAAAAGTGTAACCTCAAAGGCTATATTTGTCTTAAATTCTCATTTATATGGGGAATTATATGTTTACTAGTTGTTGATATCTTTCATGTTATTGTTAACGACTTATTAATGAAAATACCGTATAAAGTAGGAGTTGTATTTGTTATCATCTTTAGTGTTGTTATTTTAACTGACTTAGTATTTACAGTTCTTCAAATGATTCACTTTAATAAAATATCTAAAGAATTTAAAAAATTTGTTGGGGGAATTCATGCAACATCTGATGCGATTGGTAAAACATTATCAGATATTACCCTTAGTGGTATTGAAAAAGGTGAAGCTTTAAAGAAAAAAATGGAAAGTTTGCGTTTAGTTAAAGCTTATCCAAATCTAAAGCAAGAATTAATTGAAAAGTTTAATAACATAAAAAATAAAAAAGAAAAATAGGAGAATTTATGATTTCACTTCCCACTAAATATTATTTAACAATTAATGAACCATTTGAATTATTCTTTAGAGGGATAATTCGAAAACATAATCCTTATCTATATTATATAATTGCTGAATGTGAAAAAGGATTTACATATAACCGGTATTTTACATACACTCCAGTAGTAGGTGAAGAAGGTGAATATCCTCTTACTATTCATGTTTATAGTGATGGGGGGAAACTTCTTGAGAGTAAAACCACAATTTTAGTTGTTAATAAGCAAGTAGCGCCAATCAAGCCACTAAATATTTTATGCATTGGTGATAGTGAAACGATTAACGGAGTTTGGCCAGATACAGGATTTAACAAATATAATGAACTATATCCAAATATGCTAAATTTCATTGGCACAATGCACCGTGGTAAAACTGGTTATGAAGGGTATGGAGGTTGGCAGTGGAAGACTTTTTTTGAATATCAAGATGAAAGTCCTACCACAAATTTAGTGGTTGAAACTAAAGATTTTGTACAAAATAATGACATCGATACTATTTGGATTAATAATAATTTAAAATGGAAATTACGAAAAATAGAAGGAAATGCCTTAACATTTAGTCGTTTAGAGGGAAACTATAAAGTAAATCCCGAAATTACAAGTGAAATGATTTTGGAAAATAGTAACAAGAAGATTAAGATAGAAAATTCAAAATATATTGATGGTAATCCATTTTGGAATAATGAAACTGGAAAACTAGATTTTAAGGATTATATTAAGAAAAATAAACTAGAAGAACCAGATCTTATATTTACTTTTTTAACGGGTAATGGACTATACATGCCATATAGTGAAGACTTTACTAATCATAAAAAATATGCACCACTATTTCTTGAAAACTTACACCAAGCTTTTCCCAATGCTTTAATTGGCGTAATGGGAATTGAGCTGTCATGTCCAAATGGTGGAGTGACTGCTTGTTATGGAGCGAGTGGTTACTACCATGATTGGTTTGGATATACGATTACGGCGTTTAATTATGATGAATGGCTTGAAAAACTTACCTTAACAGATGAATTTAAAGATTTTGTATTCTATAATGATATTAAAGGACAATTTGACAGTGAATATAATTATCCAACGATTAATCAAAAAGTAAATAAAAGAAATGAATTGACTGAACGTCTTGGTGTAAATGGACTTCATCCATCAATGAATGGATATTTACAAATTGGTGATGCATTTTATCAATTTCTTGTGGAAATGATTATAAAATACAATAATCAAAAGTAGAATCAATAATGAATGATGCAGTATTTTTATGCCTTGGTTTAATGATTCCCTTTTTAGGAACAACTCTTGGTGCTGCGATGGTCTTTTTAATGAAAAAAGAACTAAACGACACAGTAGAAAAAATCCTGTTAGGTTTTGCGAGTGGTGTAATGGTCGCCGCATCAATTTGATCACTAATAATTCCTTCTATTGAAATGTCTACATCATATGGTAAATTCTCGTTTGTTCCAGTCATGGTTGGATTTATAGTTGGTATGATTTCTCTTCTTTTAATTGACACATATGTTCCACATTTTCATTTAAATGCGGCTGAACCAGAGGGAAAGAAAAGCAAATTTCAAAAAACCACTATGATGGTATTTGCGGTAGTAATTCATAATATCCCCGAAGGAATGGCAGTAGGTGTGGTACTTGCTGGTGCTCTTGCTGGAAACATTGGTATTACAGCATCCGGTGCACTAGCTCTTGCGGTGGGAATTGCGATTCAAAACTTTCCTGAAGGAGCGATTATTTCAATGCCTCTTAAAAGTGAAGGAGTTTCAAAACCAAAAGCTTTTGTTATGGGCGTGTTATCAGGAATAGTAGAGCCAATAGGTGCTATTATCACCGTACTTTTAATAAATATTATTACGCCAATCTTACCTTATTTACTAAGCTTTGCGGCTGGAGCTATGATGTATGTAGTGGTAGAAGAATTAATACCGGAAGCTCAAAGCGGAAAGCACAGTAATGCCTCACTCATTGGTTTTATGATAGGTTTTGTTTTAATGATGATTTTAGATGTAGCTTTGGGTTAATTATGAATAATAATTTAATAATTGGTGAAAATATTATTATCTAAAACGTGTAATTAATTAACAAAAAAAGTACCTAAAACGTGCAATTAATTAAGAAATATTCTTGACAATAATTATTTGAGTGATATGGAACTATATCAAGCTAGTTCTGAAGCTATTGTTCGAGCTAAAAAAGTGTTTGAAAATATTTACTATCAATTAAATAAAGAATCAAAAAATTTCAAACCATCATTATTGGAAAAGGATTTAAGAAATAGGAATTTGCGAAGTTCACTTGATTGGTTAATGTTTGCTTTTTTAATTCAAAAATCAGCATTAATTAAAGAAAATGTAACAATGCCTTTATTAGAAAATAGTGATTCAATTTATCGTTTATACCTCACAGATATGGGAATTTTTACTTATCAAAGTGGAGTTAATGCAAAATATTTTCTAAGTAAGGAAGGACGAAACACTTTATCATGAATTTTCTATGAAAATTATGTTGCAGTGGAATTAATGTCATTAGGATATAAACTTTATTATTGGAAGGTCAAACAAGATGCTGAATTTGAATATTTAATAGATGATGGTGAAAATATTATACCAATAGATGTAAAGAAGAAAAAAGGAAGTTTAAAATCCTTGGAAAAATACAAATCGCATAACAAATTAAAATATGTAGTTAAAGTATCAGAAAACCGTTATAGATATGATGAAGATAATAAAGTTTTGACTCTACCTTTCTATTATGTGTCGTTCTTTTTAGCGGAATTTAAAAAAAATAAATAAATTAGGAGGATATATTATGGATATAATGAAAAATATAACTAAAAAAGAAGTTTTAACTTTAAAAGATCAAATTAGCTATCATGCAGGACAAGTAGTGAGTAAAACTTTAATTCAAAATAATAAGGTAAGTATTACACTATTTTCATTTGAAAAAGGTGAAGAAATAAGCACGCACAAATCTGATGGTGATGCTATGGTAACATGTCTTGATGGAGTTGGTAAAATTACTATTGATGGTACACCATATTTACTCCATGTGGGTGAAACAATTGTTATGCCAGCCGGCCACCCCCATGCTGTAGAAGGTGAAGAAAGATTTAAAATGCTATTAGTTGTAGCATTTTAACATAAAGAACAAGGAAACTAGATCTGAAAATGAACTGATATTTTGAACTAGTTTCTTTATTTTTCTCTAATCAATAGATTTTAATTTATGTAAATGATATAATAATGTTGAATAGGGAGGAAATAACGATGATATCACGAGAGTTAAAAGATGAAGTATTTGTTAGAGGCATAAGATTAGTAGAAAAACATGCGGTTAAAAGTATTATCCACAAGGCTCATGATATAGTATTTGCGAAGTAGAAGATGATGCCGTTATATACCACGTTACTGTAGATAATAAAAACATAGAAGATTCTGTTTGTACGTGTGAATTAAGTAAAAAAGGAATGATATGTGAGCATATTATGGCCACAATATTCACAGTAGAAATGGAACGTGAGGCCTATGAAAAAAACAACGTAGATAAACATGAATTTTTTGATGCAGATTTAGATGATGATGACGATGATGATGATTTATATCAACCATACTATGTAAATAAAATTGTTGAAGATTTCCTTCAAGACATGTCAAAAGAACAAATAATAGATTTAATTATGGAAGAAGCAAATTATATCCAGTTACCTTCCATAAAAAGACATATTAATGATGTAAAATATCAATATCTTGATATGAATCCAACTAAAAATATCACCGCAAGCATTGAGCAATTTAATTATCGTGTTTATAAGGCAGCAGAAGAAATTCATACATCTATAGTAACTTCTGAAAGTGATAAATTAAGTGAAGAAGATAAAAATCTAATGACTTGGGTAATCATGCAAGGAACAGATGAACAAATAGAAGATTTAAAAAATGTTTTTTTAGATAAATTTGTTTTTGGTCATCCAATCTTAGTTGAAGCTTTTAGAATCCTTTATCCCGTACTTAATAAAGATGAAAAAAAATTAATTAAAAAGTATATTGAAGAAAAAATAAAAAGTCCTGATGTATATTCAGTTAATTTTTATGAAGCCCGTGGTAATTTGTTGATTATGAAACATATTATTTTAGAGTTTAAAGGTAATTTCACGCTACATAAAGATGTAGAAATTATGCTTAAGTATGCAGAATCCGAACCATTTATTGATTATATGTTTAGTTTTTACCAGTATCATATAGCAGAATTAATTGAAGAAATAAAATATCAACTAAAAAATCAAAAGGTTAATATTCGTGCTTTAGAGTATTTATATAATCTAATGTATAGTTATACAGATGACCCCGAACTTAAAAATGAAATCTATTATATTGAAACCCTTATTGTAGGTGCATCCACTGCTTTAAATAAATTAAGAAAACTACCAAACTTTAATGAATATTTAAAACGAATTCAAGAAAGTGATATTAAGCCAAGTAATTTAATGAGTGTTTATAAAGTTTTAGATATGAAAGAAGATTTATTTAATCTAGTTATGAAAACAAAAAATGTTAAAGATTTAATAAATTACACAATATATTTAAAAGATGACTATAATAAAGAATTAGTAGATTTATACTATAGCTTATTTGAAAAAAAGGCCGAAAAAGCCAAAACTGGTGGTGGCTATAAAGAAACTTGCCGTATGCTTAAAGGCTTGTTAAAATGTGACGATGGTAAAAAATATTGTCAAGACCTATATGAAATAATAAAAGAAAAATATCCACGCAAAATTGGTCTTTTAGATGAAATGTTAAAATACATCAATAAATAAATTTTCAAACATAATCACTCATATACTTTCAAAAATAGTAAATACTATATTTGGAGGTATCATATGGAAAAAACAAATGAATTAAATAAGTTTTTATCCTATATTCATATGGGAAATAGTGTTTTTAGAATTTATCATAAGGAATGTGAAAACTTAAAGGATGAAAAACTTTTAGGAATTATTGAAGAAATTGAAGAAATTTTTAAGACCCATGAAGAAAAGTTTACAAGTCTAATTACTAATATGGGGGAAAAGCCAACTGAAAGTCTAACAGCTGCTGGCATTATGGGAGTATTGATGGAAAAAATGAAGTTTGTAGATTCAGACTTTGATATTTGTATTAATGCGATAAAATCAACAAATATGGGAACAATTAGTGCTCTTAAGTTTTTAGACGAAAATAAGAAATTACCAAAGAAAATTAAAAATGAAGTGGTAAAAGTAATAAATGATTATTTTACAATTACAGTGAAATTTAAAGATTATATTATTAATAATATCTGTTTTAAAAGGTCTAAATAGTAATAAATAAAACATTACTGTTTATAATAGAAAGAAAGGAGAATAAAAAATGAAAAAATTATTAAATGTTTTAGTTGTTGTTATGTTACTATCAGTAATTGTTGGATGTGCTAATGCATCAAATAAAATGAATTATCCAGAAATTCGTTATAGTAATGAGGAATACCTAGAAAGTAAAGAAGAAGAATATATTGAAACTAGTAAAAGGGATAGGATTAATATAAGTATGGACTCTTCCACCGCCGCATACAGTAATCTTAGAAGAATGATAAAAGGTAAAATGAATATACCAAGTGATGCGGTTGTGATTGAACAAATGTTAAGCTATTTTAACTATTCTTATGAAAACGATACTGAAGAAGCTCTAAAAGCTTTTACTGAGGTTAGTGACTGCCCGTGGAATCGCGAAAACAAATTACTACAAGTTGTTGTAAAAGCTAAGGATTATGAAATAGAAAACCCTAAACCTAATAATTTTGTTTTCTTACTTGATGTTAGTGGTTCAATGTATAGTGCTGATAAATTACCATTAATGATTGAAGCATTTAAATTACTTGTTGATAATTTAAATGATAGTGACCGTGTTTCAATTGTTACTTATGCTGGTAGTGAACAAGTTTTACTTGATGGCGGCTTTGGCTATGAAAAACCTAAGATTACCGCAATCATGTCAGACCTTGAAGCAAGTGGTAGCACTCATGGTAGTGCTGGTATTAAAAAAGCATATGAGATAGCAAGCAAATATTATATTGAAGGTGGAAATAACCGTGTATTTCTTGCTACAGACGGTGATTTTAATGTTGGCATTAGTTCAATGGATGGATTAAAAAAATTCATTTCTTCAAAACGTGACCAAGGAATTTATCTATCTTTATTTGGCTTTGGCTCTGGTAATCTAAAATCAAGTACTATGGACACTTTAGCTCAACATGGTAATGGTAATTACTATTACATTGATTCAGTACTAGAAGCTAAAAAAGTATTTGTGTCAGAACTTGGTGGAACGCTTAATACCGTTGCGAAAGATTGTAAAGCTCAAATTGTTTTCAATAAAGATGTTGTAGAATCATATCGTTTAATTGGCTATGAAAATAAACAAATGAGTGATGATGACTTTAACAATACAGAAAAAGATGCTGGTGAAATTGGAGCAGGACATACAACAATATGTTTGGTTGAATTAAAACTAAAAGAAAATATAGAAAATAAAGAAATTGCGTCTTGCACTGTTCGTTATAAAGATGTACCAAATGAATTAAATAAAGAAATTACATCAAGTGTTAGTGTAATTAGAGAAACTCCATCAAATAATTTTCTTTTTGCATCAAGCGTAGTTGAATTTGGTTTATTATTACGTAATTCAAAGTTTAAAGCTGATGCTAGCTATGATAGTATTTTATCAAGAATTAATAAAGAAGAATTCATGAATGATCCATATAAGAAAGAATTTTATGAATTAGTTAAGATGGCAAAAGAGTATATAAAATAAAAGCAACGACCAATTGCTTTACAAATATTTTAAAATATGTTATAATCATAATATAAGAATAAAAGGAGGTGACGACCATGTTAAATACATTAAATATCTTAAGAAGTGGTCATTACCTATCTTTGTGTTCTCAGTGGTAATACTTTTTTACTACCAATAAACACGAAAAAATGTGCACTTCTATTATTAGGAGTGCTTTTTTAAATTTAAGAAAGGAGGAAAAACATGTATAATTTAATAATTAAACCAAATAAAATTTCACGGAAAGAAAGAGGTAAATATAAGAAATGGAGACACAGTTTGGAGATCGCTTTAGGAGACTAAGGGTAAGATCAAAACTAACTCAAAAGGATGTTGCTGATCAGTTACATATTACAAGACAATCAATATCAAAATGGGAACAAAATATTTCATTACCCCCACTAACTATGGTCCTTCCCATTACAAGAATTTTGGACTGTACATTAGATGAATTATTCAGTGAGGAGAATAAAAATTAAATATGGAAATTAACAAAAAGAAACATAGTGCATTTGAATATATAAAGTTAATATTTAAAATTGATAAAAGATTTATATTAGTATTAGTTATTAATATCCTAATAAATTTATTCTATGATTTAGTGCCAATTGGTATTATTGGTTATTTAGGAACCATTTATCAAAAATCACCTAATATGGAAGGATATAAATATGTAATTTATGCTTGTACAGGATTTACATTAGGAAGGATGCTTTTTAGTGCAATTAGCATATATAATTATAATATAATGACAGACCGTATATCAAGATACTTGGCAAATTATGTTGCGAAACAGTTATATCAAAAAATTCAAGAAGTTGATTATGATACATACCAATCGATGGATTTCCTTAATTCATATCAAAAAGCAATTAATGAGGCATCTGATTATATGGAATCAACATTTTGGTCATTTAATAACTTCATAACTAGTTTGACTTCACTGCTTAGTATTGGTACAATCTTTTCATTCTTTAGTCCATTAATCTTAATTTATGGTATTATAATTGGAATTATTGTTTTCTTTATATCAAGTATAACATCAAAATTGAATCATAAATTAGGGGATAAAAACATGCAATTAGTAAGAGAAAGAGGATATATTAAAAGAGTTTTCTTTCTTAAAGATTCCGCAATCGATGTTAAAACTACTGAGATTACTCCAATGTATTTAAAAAGAAATGATAAAATAGGTAATCAAGTATTAAAAAACTTTGATAGCTTACGGGTTAAAAGTCAAATTTTATACTCTATCAGTGAAATACTCCTTAAAACAGTTGTAGTCGTTGCTTTATCATTTGTTGCTTATACAACCATTAAAACTCAAAACATTGTTATTTTAGCATCACTGATGGGAGCAAGTTATACTTTAACAGCTATAATTGACAATCTATCATCAGGAATTGCCAATTTAAAAGAAAACATCGTTTATCGTGAAGACTACTACCGAGTTATGGATACAGTATCTACTCTTGAAATAAGTGGTAAAAGCTATGATAAAGAAATGAAAAATTTTGAGAAAATAGAATTTAAAGATGTTAGTTTTACTTATCCTGCAAGTTCTAATCCAACCATTAAAAACTTAAATATGAAAATTCAAAATGGTGAAAAAATTGCGGTTGTAGGTGAAAATGGAGCTGGTAAAACCACACTTATTAAATTGCTACTTCGCCTTTATGATGCTACTAGTGGAACAATTACTTATAATGATATTTGTTATACTGACATAAAGCCATGTAATATAAGAGAAAAATTCGCTTGTGTATTTCAAAATTATCAAATATTTGCGGTGAGCGTAATTGAAAATATTTTGATGCGTAAACCTCAAAATAAAGAAGATGAAAAACGGGCAATTGATGCTTTAAAGAAAGTAGGATTATATGACAAAGTCATGAGTCATGAAAAAGGTATTTATGCAAACTGTACTAAAGAATTTGACAAAGAAGGAATGGAACTTTCGGGTGGTGAAAGACAAAAACTAGTAATTGCTAGAATCTTTGCGAGTGATGCGGAAATACTACTACTTGATGAACCTAATAGTGCATTAGATCCACTAGCCGAAAGCAAGGTATTTGAAGAAATCTTTAAATATAGTGTTAATAAAACTTTAATATTTATCTCTCATCGTTTCTCAACAACGATTAGTGCTGATAAAATTTATCTATTTGAAGATGGTGAAATCAAAGAACAAGGTACACACGAAGAATTAATGAAAAATGAAAATGGAAGTTATCGTCATATGTTCTTAGTTCAAGCCGAAGAATACCAAAAGGTAGGTGATGACTGTGAATAATATGAAGACTACTTTTAAACTTGTAGGATATGTCGGAAAATATGTGCCATTCTATATTTTATCGGGAATTGTTAAAATTATCCTTAATGCTTTTGCGGTGTACATTGATTTATATACGACCGAACACCTAATTAAGATGTTAGAATTAAAAGATACAAAATTTATTGATGCATTTATTTTTATCATTATGATAGTTGGTATCACAACTTTAATAAAAATAATTATTATCTTTAATAATGGCTATGTAAGAATGAGATGTAGACATAAATGGATTAAAAAGATTCAACATGAATTATTTGATAGAGCTAAACTTTTACATATTGGTCATTTTGATGACCCCATTAAATATGATCAACTATCAAGAGCTATGAATCAAGATTTAAGAAGTATTAATGCGTATGATGCATTAGTTGAAATGATTAACAGTGTTTTCCAAGCTGCCGTGCTTGTTGCCTATATTGTAGTAAGTGTCCCAATCTTATTTGTGGTAACTCTTGTTGCCTCAACTATTTCATTACTTTGTTATTTGAAGATAAACAAAATAAATCATGGATTATACAAGAATACCGAATCAGAACGTCGTGTACAAGGATATGTTAACCGTACATTCTACCTTGATAAATATGCAATGGATGTTAAAACTACCAAAATACCAGCCTTACTAATTGATATGCAAGAAGATGCATACAAATGTATTGAAGAAAAATCCACAAAAGTTTATCGTAAAACTTTACCACTATATTATTGTGAAGATTTTATGTACCACTTTATCAATGCTTTTGTTACCTATGCCTATTTAATGTATAAAGTTTTCTTTAAAGGAATGTTGTTATCAAAATTTGTTACGCTTTCAGGTGCTGTTTCAAGGTTTAATAGTCGCTTTTATAATCTTTCGCATTCATTTAGTAGTTATAACCGAAATATGCGGGAAATATCTGATTTTATGTGGTTGATGAATTACCAAGAAGAAAATCAAGATAACTTGAAAGATGCAAGTTTTAATGATAGTATAAAACTTGATAATGTATGTTTCAAATATCCAAATGAAGAAGGCTTTTCTCTTCAAAATATTAATATGACAATCAAAAAAGGTGAAAAGATCGCGATAATCGGATACAATGGAGCGGGGAAAACAACATTAACAAAACTTATGTTAAAACTTTACAACCCAGATAGTGGATCTGTTCTTATGGATGATGAGACTTATCTAGACTTTAAAGATCGTTCAATAACTAAACAATTCGCAACGGTTCTTCAAAACTTCCAAATTTATTGTGCAACAGTTTCAGAAAATGTTTTAATGAAAGAGGTTGAAACAAAAGAAGATGAAGAACTTGTGGTTAGGGCATTACAAAGCGCAGGCTTGTATGATAAAATAAAAAATCTTCCAAATGGCATTAATACGATTTTAACTAAAGAATTTTCAAATGAAGGTTTAGAACTTTCAGGTGGTGAAAGACAAAAACTTGCGATTGCGAGGGTTTTCGCCTCAAATGCTCAAATAGCCATATTAGATGAACCAACAAGTGCCCTAGATCCTCTTGCGGAAAAAGAAGTAAATGATCGTATTTTAAAACTTGCTGATGAAATGAATAAGACAATCATCATTATTTCTCACCGTCTATCCACAATCGTTAATGTTGATTACATTTATATGCTAGATAGTGGTAAAATAGTTGAAGAAGGAACTCATCTAGAATTAATGCACAAACATGGCAAATACTACGAATTATTTGAAGCCCAAGCAAAATTATACAATGAATCTTTATCAAAACACAGTAACAATTGATTACTGTGTTTTTAGCTACATAATTACCAAAAATTTTAAAATTTAAAGACTAGCATAAAACTTAAAAATATGGTATAATCAAATAGAATAAGGGGGGCATTATGAAATTTAAAAGAATACAAATTATACTGTTAATGTTTATTACTTTACTTATTACGGGCTGTGTTAACGAAACTGATCATGTACATACGTTTAGTGATGAATGGAGTTACAATGAGGAATATCATTATCACGAAGCTACTTGTGAACACAAGAACAAAGTTAGTGATAAAGAACTTCACAAATGGAATGATGGTGTCATAATAAAAACACCAACTCTCGAGGAAGAGGGTACAAAAGAATATACTTGTACAGTTTGTGAAGCAACTAAACAAGAAACATTAAGTAAATTAACTCATGAGCATAAGATTGTTCATCATGAAGGAAAAACTGCAACATGTACCGAAGATGGTTATAAACCATATGATACTTGTGAAGAATGCGATTATACTACATATGAGAAAATTCCAGCATTAAATCATATACCAAGTGAATGGATAACTGATAAGGATGCAACATGTTTAGAATCAGGTACAAGACATAAAGAATGTACAAGATGTCATGAAACATTAGAAACAGAAACTATAAATGCATTAAATCATATACCAAGTGAATGGATAACTGATAAGAATGCAACATGTTTAGAATCAGGTACAAGACATAAAGAATGTACAAGATGTCATGAAACATTAGAAACAGAAACTATAAATGCATTAAATCATATTCCAAGTGAATGGATAACTGATAAGAATGCAACATGCTTAGAATCAGGTACAAGACATAAAGAATGTACAAGATGTCATGAAACATTAGAAACAGAAACTATAAATGCATTAAATCATATTCCAAGTGAATGGATAACTGATAAGAATGCAACATGCTTAGAATCAGGTACAAGACATAAAGAATGTACAAGATGTCATGAAACATTAGAAACAGAAACTATAAATGCATTAAATCATATTCCAAGTGAATGGATAACTGATAAGAATGCAACATGCTTAGAATCAGGTACAAGACATAAAGAATGTACAAGATGTCATGAAACATTAGAAACAGAAACTATAAATGCATTAAATCATAT
>SAMEA104315439__coassemble_203_pt1 | contig 32713 bp, 20 predicted proteins | sample SAMEA104315439__metabat2_low_PE_048 | metagenome-assembled genome bin SAMEA104315439 (sample SAMEA104315439) | gut metagenome | biome: Monkey gut; feature: monkey-associated habitat; material: faeces | place: China | collected 2013 | reverse complement strand
TGAAAAAAATAATAAGTTTAATACTAATTATATTTTCAATTTTAATGATAACAAGCTGTAACTCAAAAACTCCCATGCCTAATCTAATAGTTTCAGGTGACTTTAGATATAAATTAGTAATGGGGGATCGTGCAATAATAATGAGCTTTTCAAATGAGGGAAAAAATAAAAAAATAATAACAATACCAGACTACATAGATGGATATAAAGTTATAGAGATAGGAGTTCCTAGAAATTCGGTATTATCTAGTAAATATGTGGAAGATAGTTTTGCTTTTGTAAGTGATGTACTAGAGTGTGTATATTTAGAATCAATAGTTTACTTTAATTACAAATTTCAATTCAATCTTTGTTTAAACTTAAAAAAAATAATTTATACTGGAAATAAACCATTACCATCTGCTAGTAAACAATCTGATTACTTTGACTATTTTAACCTTGGCAATTATGGGCAACTTCCAATACTTTGTAATCTCTTAAATGATGGAGAAAGAATAAGAAAAAATGCATTATATCAAGAAGCCAATGTAGTCTATAAATTAAATTATGAAACAACTGGTAGAGACTTTTATGATTTAGATTCAACATTAGGTAGTTTAATAAAACCACAAGATCCAACAAGAGAAGGATATACATTTAAAGGATGGCACACAGAACCAGAATGCATAAATGAATGGGATTTTGAAAATGATGAAGTAACAAAATATTCAGAATATATAGAAATAAATGAAGAAGATGGTGAAACAAAAAGATATTCAGTTATAGTAAAAACATATCTATATGCTAAATGGGAAGAAATAAAAGAAGCGTAAATAAAAAGAAAGGATTAAGGATAATGAAAAAAATAATAAGTTTCATGTTGATGTGTATTATAGTAGTATTGTTGTTTATGTATATACCTAAAAATAAAGTGGATGCTAATTCTAATTTGTTAGAATGGTCGAATTATTCTTTTGATGATTTAAGGCTGTATAGTGAGACAAATACATATACCGCAACAGAAATAAATAATGGTAATATAAGCTATAATTTTGATAACAATGTACCAACTGAATTTATGCCAGGAGCACCACAAATTACGATCTTAACACATGGACTTACAAGTGATGCTAGTGTTTGGAGTAATGAAAATAATGAAAATACTGAAAATAGTATATTTACATTTACCGAAGATTCGTTAATTACAAGACTCAATAACTTGGTTGGTGGTGCTAATATATATTGGTGTAGAACGGGAATGGCAGAAGGTAAAGAAGATTATATATACGAATTATATGACATAAATAAAGAAAACATAGATATTAAAAATGGTACAATAGATTCATATGTATGTAGAAGTTATACTCCAAAAAAGCGCCATAATGAAACTGTTAGTAATATTAATATTAATGTCACCAACACTAATGAAGACACTTCAAGTACTGATGTTTATAGAGTTAAAGATGCAAATGGTAATGATAGAATAACTGATATTAGTAAGCCAATAATAATAGTATTTGAAAGTCTTAATTCAGATACATTTAATGATGTTTTGTATAGACAATTCAATTACGCAATTAGTAAAGTAATATATGATGTAAAGATACTTAACAATAATAAAATGCCTAAAATAAATCTTATAGGTCATAGTAGAGGTGGTATCACTAATCTACAATATGCATTAGATCATCCTTACATTGTAAATTCAATTTTTAGTTTAGGTACACCATATCTTGGAAGTACATCGGCTGAGTTATTGACAACAGAATATTTAGGAAAAAAAGGTGATGGATATTTAGATATAATAAAAGAAGAAAAGTATACAGCATATTTGAATAGATGGAATAATTCGTATGACACTATATATAGTAACATTGATGTACATGCTATTGGTGGATATAGTACATTTAGTTGGGTAATATCGAATATAGAAGAATATTTTATATTAGAAAATGAATCAAACGTGTGGGATATTGTAACAATAAGTTTAAGAAAAATAGAAAGAGAATGGAGAGAAAGGATTAAGGATAAATCTACATTCGATTATTCAAAACTTGCTGAAATAGTATCTAGAATATTACAAGAATTTAAATTAGATAGTTCACCAACAGCTGTTGCGAAACTAATATCAAAAGAATTAACATATTCATCACAATATGACGATATTATTTTCTATAATGATGTTTTAGTAGATTTAAATTCACAACTTGGAATTAGAAAAAATTATGACAATAATACGAAAATTCAATATCGAGGATTTAAACATAAGACAAAACTATTTGAAAATTATAATTTTGAAAGTGATAAAACAGCTCAAAAAAATATACCGGTTATTCATAACTTGGAAACAAGAGACACTGAGTTAATATCTTATATTTTGAAAAATATAGAAATGGTGAATAAAACTAATGATTTGTTTGAAACGTATAATATAGGTGAAAATAAAGTAGGCATAAGAACAATACTTAAAACAATTAATACACAAAGTTTAGAAATACCTTCAACAATAAATGGTAAAACAGTTACTGAAATAGGACTATGTGCATTTGCTGATAATATAAATGGCAATACTTCTATTACATCTATATCCATTCCAAGTACGGTTAAAATAATACGTAGTGCTGCATTCCAACGTTGCAATATACTCGATAGCATTTATTTCATAACAAATAGTTCATTTGAATATGCAGAAAATGAACTATTAGCCTATTCAAATAATGTCAGTATATACAATTGTCCGGAAACCCTAAATAATGATGATTTATGCATAATACCTCGAGAGCACAGTGCCATTCAGACTATTAATTGTCGTAGTGGTTATGACAATAATGTGTCAACAATTACAACAATTAGTAAATATCAAACATTAATGATTGAAATGAATGTATTATGTAATGCAAGATATGAAATATGTGTTATATCTAGTTCAAAATTGAGGTTTACTGTATTAAATTCAGACAATGAAGTTGAATTAAAGAATAATATAATTGTTTCAACTAATTCAGCCGGTGAAATGAAGTATCAGTTTACAATTGATTTTACGTCGGGAACATATGTTTTACATACGATTTTATGTGGAGATGTATTAAATGATGAAATAGAAGTTATAACCAAAAGCTTGTATTATGGAAGAGAAGATGTGCCGAACAATGCTGCCACAATTAATCTTACTACACATATGCATAATGATCATAACTCATTGATTTTTACTACTACTGAACAAGAATTTTACATGTTTGAACTATGTACTACTAGTTCAACTACATCATTAAATGAATTTTTGTTGAAAATAGTTAATTATGATACTGACATAGCAGTTAAAAAAATTGAATACATAAGAATAGGAGATTTAAATTCTTTATTTGGCAAATATGCTTTAGACGGATTAGTGATGGAAACCAACAATGTAAATAGTACAATAGTTTTTCTACCTGTCCCATATCGAACATACTGCATTGAGGTTTATGCTCCTAATTTTTCTGAAGTACAAGGTTTAGAACTTAAAATTAAAAACATACCTATAGATATATATGCTGAAAATAGTGATAATCAGTTTAGTATTAGTGTAACTGCTGGTGATATTATTAAAAAAATGCATTTTAGTAGTACTGGCAAATATGATATAGCTGTCGAATATAATTGTGAGTTACCAAAAAATATATACTATGGTCTTTTTGTAAAAAAAGATGATGTATCTCCTAATGAATATAGTGTAAAAGATGATGATAATGAACAGTACAGTTATAGATATAATTATGTGGCTTTAAGAACCGGTATATTGGGAGTTGATAGTTCGTGTGTCGATAATCATACAATAGATATTTTATCAGGCACTGAAATATACATATGTTATTTCAATGCTTCTAGTGGAGGTACATTTAACGTATCCATTGATAAACAAATATCAACTGAATTCGAAATTGTGACAGATTTGAGTGATAGTGTAATAGTAGGCTCGGAGGTTAGACTTAATGGAGGAGAATATTGTGGTAAAACGTTAACTCAAGGTTTTACTAGAATATGTTATTTAGGTGAAAATGCTCCTAATTTAGAAAGTAGATTAAACTATGAGTGGAGTAGTAGTGATACAAATATTGCCATAGTCAGTTCATATGGTACAGTTACAGCAATTGCTTCATGGAATGAAAATGTAATAAAAAAAGAAGTAATTATTACTGCAACGTATAAGAATGATATAACTTATGTCGGCACAATTACATTAACTATTTATAAGGATGAAACAGATTTTGAAGATAAAGTATACTTGACTAAATATGGAATGGATGTCAGAGAAGGCGGTATAGTAGGCACCGAAATTACATCTGGTAAGGGAATGATAATACCAGTATCAGCTAATCCTATTGTTACAATTCATGTAGGATATAATAGGTTAATTTGTTTAGGTGATGATAGTCCTAATAGTAGTTTACAAAGTTTTTCATGGAGTGTTGTAAACAGCACAGGAATACTTTCTCCAGTTAGGGTCAGTCAATATGGCACAATAACAGGCTTATCCGCGGGTGCTGCAGTTATTAGAGGAATATATCGTTACAATAGAAGATTTATAATTGAAATCAATATTACAGTTCTTAGTTAATAGTATAAAGTAAATTTGTTTTAAAAATTTTCAATTATTTAATATATCATTTCACATATATTGTTTCTACTTGTGATAAAAATCAAAATATTGGATTGTATTTTGCGTCGATCATCATACTATTAATCGTCTTGTTAAAAAGATTTGTTCTAATAGCGAATTGTTTATTTCATTCTTGATTTAAAAACAATATTAATTTTTTGAAATTGTTCATATTCTTATAAAAAATAATACAAACTTGTAGGAGTGTAACTATCTTAATCGATGGTTGCACTCTTTTTTATTTATGTAGTTGACAACAAAAAAAAGTCCTAATAGAGGACTTTAAAAGTATATTGCATGATTAAAACTAGAACCACTTAGTAAATTTTTTCAGGTACTGTTATTAAAAAAGTGTGAATTAATTGTTATAAGATTATTTCTTTAAGTGACTTGTAGGAATCATAGGTCCTTTATTACAATAGATGCATTTTATTTTTAGATATTCTGACTTCTCATATAAGTCCTATATATCAAGCATTTCCATATAAATATCGTAAGGCATATAATCAGTTTTATTACATTTAGTACAAGTCATATTAACAAACTTTTTCTTTTGTTTGCTATGAAAACTAACAGGATTAAAAATCCAGTTAAAAGTTTCAATAACACTTTCGAAAAGAAAATTAATCCTAATTCTATCAACAAGAAATAAATTACGTAAAGAATCAGGAATAGTAAAAACAATATGACGATGTTTAATATTCATAAGTTTAGATTTAGAATTAATAACCATAGTATTAACATATTTATTACCACAATTAATAACTTTAGTAACTTCTTCGAAAACAATATCTCTAATTTTAAGACTAGGAAAAGTATCTAAAAAAGAATCTCAATAATTAACAAGAATATCACAGATGTGAAATTTAGTTATAGATCTCAGTTTATAGTAAACATTGTTATCAATATTATTTAAACTAAAAGAAGATAAATTGTACATATGTCACCTCTAACACTATTATATCAAAAAGGAACATATAACAAAAGAAAAAGCCTGACAAAGGTCAGGCGAATTAATCAATAAAAATTAGAATAATTTTTTTGATTATTTTTTTCTAGAATGCCCAGCAAGCGCCGATAATAACTAATAAAATAAATAATACTAGGATAAAAGCATAGCCATATTCTTGACGACCAGTATTCATAATCCTTCCTCCTTTCAACTATTTATAATAACTTAAGGATAGGTCTAATACATAATACGAGTGAGAAAAATAATTGATTATTACAAACGCCCAAAAGTATGATTTCACATTAATTTCACATTAGTAAAAAAATATAAGTAAAAAAGCATTAAAATAGGTGTTTTTAACTGACTTTTTAGTTGTAATTTTTTGAAAAAAATGGTATCATAATATTGTTATAATGGCTAGTAGTATAAACAGCCAAAAAAGAAAAGGAGAGAAATAACATGAGTGAAAAACCAATGACTGGTAAAGACGTGTTTAAACGTACCATTCCTATTGCAATCGCAATATTGCTAATTGCTATTATCGCCATCATTGTTATGTCTGTTAAAAATTGTGGTAACAAAACTCCACAACTTAAAAATTCAGATGAAACATACGTTGAAATTGGTGATTTAAAAGTTTCAAAAGAGCGTTTATATACTTATATGAAACAACAATATGGTATGTCTGAACTACTTAGATTAGTTGATAATCAATTATATGCTAAGGAAATGGCAGCAGTGAGCCAAGAAGATTTAGATAAATATATTATTGAAAGTGTATTTGCTTCTAAATCACTTGATGCCGAAAAAGACAAAGATGCTATTAAAAAGGCTAATGAAGAAGATTTCGAAAAGATTATTGATTCATTGTTAATGAGTAATTTACTTAAAGATGAGGATATTAAACATACATCTACTGGTGAAAGAAATTATAATCCTTATGATTATGAATCTAACTCTAAAGTTTGGGAAGTATTACGTAAATACTATAGATTACAATATGCACGCCGTGAATGGGCTAAAACTGCATATGTTGATAAACTAAAGAAAGATGCTAAAAATGATGGTGATGAACATACTTATTCTGAAATTTTTAAGAATGATGATATGGAAACATACTTCAAAGATAATTATTCAGGAAAAGTATTTGGATTCTTTATTCCATTTACAAGTGAAGCAGCCGCATTGAAAGCGATGAATAGAGCTGGAATTAATACTAATTCATCAGTTCTTTCTGAAAAAGGTTGGGTTAAAGCATCATATGATTATAATAGTGAAAAGTTAACTGATGAAAATTATTTAACACCTCAAGAAGTTTATAAAGCATTTATAGCTATGTACAATGAAGTTTATTCAGGCCAAGGTAAAGAGATTGATCCTGCAAGTTACGCAGAAAAGATTAGTTATACTAAGACTCTTTCAAAAGTTATTACTGCAATTACTCTTGCTTCTGACATTAATAAAAAAGATGTTAAAGGCGACTTCGTTCTTCCACTTGAAGTTGAAGTAGTTGGAGAAACTGAAAAAGCTAAGATTGAATGGAAACTTGCTGAAGACACTACTTGCCTAACAATTGGTGAAGATGGTAAGGTTACTTATACATCACCTGAAAAAGATACAACTATTACATTAAATGCTACTATCACATTTACTGAAAATAATTCAAGAACTGTTTCATATGAATTAAAAGTAAAGAAGACAGATACTAAGGCCGAAGAAGTTAAATGGGAAGTTGGTGCTGTTGAACCATTTATGGAATTTGATGTAGATTCATTAAAGGACCAAGATGTTGATTATGAATGGACAACAGCTAAGTTAAAAGAAATTAATAGTACTCTTTCTACATATATGAAAGAAGATTCTACATATTTAAAGATTGAAGATAGTGAAAAAGATTTCTATAAGTCATACACTATTAAACCAATCTCTTGTGGTAACTATTATTTCTTAATGATTAAGTTCAAACAAAACGTTGGTGACAACCTTTCTGATGTTAAAGCAGAAGTAGAACAAAAGATGATTGATGATTTATTCTCATCTAATGATAATAACATCAATAGAATGATTTATCAAAGACGTCATGATGCTGGTTTACAAATTTTTGATCGTTATATTGAAGCTGTTTATGATTATCAATATACATATTTCTTTGAAACTACATTAAAACTTACTGATTATGATAAATATAAAGATTCTAAGAAAAAAGAAGAATCTGTTGTTGCAAGATTCAAGGTTGATGGTGAAGAAAAAACTATCACTGCTGATGAACTATATAAAGAGTTAGCAGACAAATATGGTGTTTCTGTATCTATCGATTTAATTAGTCAATATCGCTTAATTTCTAATACAAAATTTAATAAGATTTATAACCCTTATACTGGTAAAATCTTAGATAAAGATAGTTATCGTGAATTATTAAAGAGTGAAGTTGGTAATTTCCGTAAGAATTTTGAAATTGGTTATTTCACATATTCATACTTATCATACTATGGATTTATTCCTAATTTCCCTGCATCATATGGATGGTCTAACTTTAAGAAGGATTACTTTGGTGCGTTCTCAGATGCTGAATTATTAGTAAATTCAAACTTTGGTGGTTCAGTTTACAGTGAAGCATTAAAAGCATATAAAGAAACTTTTTATTCAGATGCTAAAGCAGGTGAAGAAGCTAATTGGGAAAACACAGATGTTTACAAGGCAATGAAAAAAGCTTATGATGAATGGTATGGCTTAAATGTAGTTAATCTAATTGTTGGTATCGATACAAATTATGATGGTACAATGGATCAACAATCAGATAAAGATAAAGTTGCAAATACTTTCGTAACTACTACTTGGACTGATGAACAAAAAGACCTTGCGAAAGAATTAATCGAATTAGTAAAAAAATTATTACCACAAACAACTAAGAGTGCAGTTTATGACAAACTTGAAGAAATGGTAACAGTTTATAATGATGCTGATTTAGTAGATGAAGCTAATCCAGCAACTGCTGATAGCACAATTTACAATTATAATTATTTCGCTAAATTTAAGAGAGCTGGTCTAGTGTTAAAACTTGAAAAGGCAGCTGATTACAATAATAGTTCTTCTTTAGTTGAAGAATTCTTAGAAGAATTAGAAAGAATGTATAAAGAAGTTAAAGATAATGGCGAAGAAGGCACTTTTGAAGTTGCATATTCTTCTAACCCAGTTGAAACTATGTATGGTTTCCACCTAATCTATGCATTAAATATTGGTGAAAATACAGAACTTCCTACATTTGATGAAATCGTTACTTATAATCTTGTTCAACAAGCAAGCAAATATGCTAATTCAACTGTTGAATATAAGGAAAAATATTATGATGAAGCTGTTAAAGCACTAAAAGAAAGAGGCATTGAATACACTAGTGACTACAAGATGGATGAAGATGTTACTAAACGTATCAGTGCATGGTATACTCCAGCTGTGACTGAGGTTTCTGGTGAAAAAGTATTATCTGCAGATTTAATTGCATACCTAGAAGAAAATAAAGGAAATATTAAAGCTAACAATCAAGAAGAATTTAATGCATTATTAAAGATCGTTATTGATGTAAGCAAAAAAGATTTAAATGATTAAGGAGGCGAACAAGATGAAAAGAATTAAATTATTAAACCGTATCCTTCCTTGTTTATTAGCTATTGCTTGTGTTATTACAGTAATAAGTTGTAAACCAAAAGAAAAAGATAAATATCCTTTTGTTACTCCTACAATTAGTGATCCACAAGGAACATTTATGACAATTGGTGCTCACAAAGTTACTAAAAAAGCAGTATATGATCGTCTAGTTCAAAACTATGGATTAGATGCCTTAAAAGATTTAATTAATGAAAAAGTTGTTGAAAATGAAGCATATGATTCACACTACAGTAAAGAAGATTTTGAAAAGAATTTAGAAATCATTATTTATGGTGCTGATGAAAATGATTCTGAAAAGTCAAACAAAGCAAATCTAACTGCTGAAGAACAAGCTGAAGCACTTAAAACATTCCAAGAAAAAATGCGTGCAAGCGGATTCTTTACAGAAGATGAATACCGTGCATATTATGAATTATCTTACAAAACTATGAATTTTGTAGTAAAACAATTCAAAAAGTTTGTTGAAGATTATAATAACAATAAAGACAATGAAAAACCATATTTTTCAGAAGATGATATGAAGAATTATTATGAAACATATAATCGTCCAAAAGTTGAAGCAATTATCATTACTTTTGATTCAGAATATCAAGCACTTCAAGAAATGAAGAATTTAAACATTGATATTAATAATCTAAATGGAACTTGGAAAATTGATGGAAAAGATGCAACTCCAGAATCTTTAAAAGCAGTATTTGAAAAACTTTACAAAGCTGTTTATGGTAAGGATTATGTATCAAAATTCTATACAGCAAAAGATTTAAATAAGATTTCAGGTACAATTTATTCAAAAGCTTATAAATTGGAAGTATTAAATACTGAAAAAACTAATATGAACAAATCTTATACGCACGCTCCACTTACATATGGTAGTCGTTATTATCTAATGCTTAAACTTTCTGAAGATGCAACTGGAATTACTTCATACGAAGACTATCCAAAAGAAGACATCATTCATGGTTTAGTTGAAAATACAATTAGTGAGTATTATATTGATAAAATCTTTGGTGAAAAATACATGGATATGAAACTTAAGATTTATGATGAAGGTTTAGAAACAAAATATGTTACTGAATACAATGCAGCATATACAAACTTAAATATCACTGATTATCCTGCATTTGTTACAACTACTGATGAAAGTGCATCAAACGTTGCAAGCTTTAGTTTAAATGGTACTGAAGTAGTTATTACTGCTGATGAATTATATAATAAACTTATCAATCAATATGGTCCTGCAATTTCATTATCATTATTACAACAATATGTATTATTATCAAATAGAGAATATAATTCGGTAGTTGATTATGAAACTGGTAAGATTCTTGATCAAGATAAATATGATGAATATTATAAAGCAGATGTTCAACAATTCAAGACTGCATTTGAAGAAGGTAAATACGCATCTAGCGGTTATCCTGCATCATATGGTTGGGAACACTTTATCCATGATTATCTAGGCGTTAATAGTGAACTTGAAATTATGACTAGCATGGATTCAAGTCTAGTTGATGCGGCTAAAGACATTCTTGGTAAAACAATGTGGACTAATAAGAAAACTATTCATAATGATGAAACTGGTAAAGACGAAGAAGTGATAGCTGATGATGCTGTTCAAGCTGAAATGGAAAAGATTTTTAATGAATTCTTCAGTGTATCAATGATTGGTATATATGCATTCCGTGATGCTGATGAAGATGGTATCGCTGATCATTACAACGAAGGTGTTGATACAGATCCAAAAGCAGAAGAATTATTAAATAAACTTTATGCAGCTGCACAAACTAAGCAAACTGCTGAAAAGAGTATTAATATGACTTTAGAAACTGCATTAAGTGAAATTGTTACTGAATACAAACTTGCTTCTACTTCTCATACTGTATGGGGTGAATATAAAGCATTAGGCTTAAAAGTAACAGCAATTTCTTCTACTAACTACACAAACTCTTCTTCAATTAATGAAACATTAAAGAATGAATTACAATTATTATGGCAAAAAGGTTATGACATTGATGAACAAAAGATTACTGGTAAATCATTAGATCCAGGATATCGTTATACAACTACTAAAGATTCAGTTGATACAGTTCATTACGTAACTGCTAGTGATTTAACATCAGATGTTTTCTTCATTAATAATACTACTGATGAAAAAAAGACACCTAACGTAGCTTACAAAGTAAGTGTTACTAAAGTTGTTGATCATACTTATATTACTGGTAAAGTTTATAAACCAACACTTGCTGATTACGAAAAATATCTAAAAGATAGTTCTTCTGTATCAAGCAGTATGAAGACTGGTATTACTACTTACTATGTACCTGCTATTACTAACATCCTTTCAATTAATGGTGTTACTGAAGCTAAAGTTGTTAATGCAATTTTAGAAGCTTGTCAAGCAAAACTTGCAGAAACTACATGGGCATCAAATGGTGAACAAATTAAAGCACGTATGCAATTATTGATTGATGATTCATTCAATGAAGTAAAATAATGTAAATAAAAACATCCAACTATTTGGAACTATTCCAAGTGTTGGGTGTTTTTTTCTTAAATAAAAGACTAAGTTCTTTTAATTTAGAACTTAGCTTTGCATACTAATTTAACTATTTTTGATATGTCTTTTGATTGCCTCAAAAGTTTCATTGGATAAGTCATGTTCAACCTTACAAGCATCAGCTTTAGCAATATCTTCTGGAACTCCTAGACGTATAAAATATTCAGTAAGTAGAAGATGACGCTCATAAATTCGACTTGCAATAGCATAACCTTTTTCCGTTAATTCAATAATACCTGATTCATCAATTGTGATGTACCCTGCTTGCTTTAAATTTTTCATAGCTCTAGAAATACTAGGTTTTGAGTAATTCATAGAGTTAGCGATGTCAATGGAAATAACTTTATGATTCTTTTTTTGTAAAACTAATATTCTTTCTAGATAGTCTTCAGCAGATTCATGAATGTTCATAGTTAGTCCCCTTTCAATAAAAATAGTATATATTGTAAATTGAGTAGTAATTATCTTTTTACAATAATATATTTTATCATATTTTTTTCCAATTTGCAATAAAATAAGCATAATCATAAATATTTTAAGCAAGTTATTGTATAATAATACGACTGGAGGGAGTTATGGAAAATATAATTTTGACTAACAATTTAACAAAAAAATACAAAAATAAAGTTGTTGTAGACAACGTAAATATGCATGTTGATAAAGGTGATGTGTATGGTTTTGTCGGTGAAAATGGTGCTGGTAAAACTACAGTAATAAGACTTATTACAGGTTTAATTCAAAAAACAGGTGGTAATTATTATTTGTTTGGAGTCAAAGATAGTGATAACAAAATTAACACCGTAAAATCAGCAATTTCAGCAATAGTTGAATCACCATCATTATATTTAAATATGGATGCGAGAACTAATCTTGAAATGCAAGCATGTATTTTAGGAATAAAACTTGGAAATAGATTAGAAGAAATACTCCAGCTAGTAGGACTTGGTAGTGTTATAAATGAAAAAAAGAAAGCTGGTAATTTTTCTTTAGGCATGCGTCAGCGACTTGGAATTGCGATGGCACTAGTTGGCAATCCGAAATTAATTATTTTAGATGAACCGATGAATGGACTAGATCCTGAGGGAATTGTGGAAATTAGAGAATTAATCTTAAAATTAAATCGAGAACAAGGTATTACATTTATTATTTCTAGTCATATTTTAGGTGAATTAGGAAAGGTCGCAAACAAATATGGCTTTATTCACCAAGGCAAATTAATAGAAGAAGTAACTCAAGAAGAATTGGAAGAAAGATGTCAAAAGAATTTAGAATTAAAAGTGAATAATCTTGATGATGGTGTTAATATTTTATATAATATTGGGTACACAAATTTAAAGGTAATAAACAATCATATCATTGTTTTAGGAGACTATGATATTGAAAAAATAGTTATAAATTTATCCCAAAATAATATTAAAATTTTATCAATAAAATCCAATGAAGAAGGAATTGAAGATTATTATTTAAGATTAATGGGAGGATTAAGACATGCTTAATTTATTAAAAACAGATTTAAAAAGATTAATTAAAGATAGAATGATATTAATTGGTTTTTTAGTAACGTGTGCTTTAAGTTTATTTACAGTACTTATGTACTTTGGACTAAAAGAACTATTAGGTGAAGATGGTGCTGATATGATGGGGATGTCATTAACAGGTAGAGGGACTTTCTTGGGAAGCTTTTCTCCAAGTAATAATGCAGGTTTGATGATTCCAATTTTTATATCAGTGGCCTTAATCAAAGATTTCCGATATGGAACTGTTAGAAATAAAATAATAGCAGGAAAAAGTCGGCTAGCAATTTATATTAGTGATTACCTATCAGGTGTTATTTTTGGCCTTGCTTTCTACATTGCTACAACCATTATATCATTATTTCTAGGTACTCTTCTATTAGGTTATGGTACAAAATTTAATTTAAATGAATTAGGCTTAATCATGACAACCTATGGTTATGGCATATTAAATTATTTAGTTTTTTTGAGCTGTGCTGTTTTTGTTGCGGTGATAACTAAAAGTATAGGGCTAAGCATAACAATTAATATTGTTGGCAGTTTACTACTATCCATTGGTGCCTCAATTAATATGCTAGTCGAACCACATGTTAACAAAATAGTTATGCATATTCTAGAGATTAATCCGGTATATGGTGCTCAACTAATATCAAGTAATCAACTATATCATGGTACTTTGTATAATAATTTAATACTACTGATTCCAAGTGTTTGTTTTATTGCTATTTTTATTTTAGGTGGTATTATGCTATTTAGGAAACAAGATTTAAAATAGTTGTTGTATTCATCAAAAGATCAAAACAATGAGCTAGTTTTAGTTAAACTGGTTCTTTTTTAATTCTCTTTTTAAAAAGTTACTTTGTCTCTTGATTAAATAGTGAATTCGTGGTATAATACTTTCATATGTAAAAGGATGTGGAAAAATGAAAATAACAGTACTTGCTAGTGGGTCCAAAGGTAATGCGACATACTTAGAAACACCAAAAACAAAAATCTTGATTGATGCTGGTATTAGTATGCTTCAAATTAAATCAAGATTAAAAAATGAGGGAATAGAGCTTACTAAACTTGATGCTGTATTTGTATCACATGAACATACAGATCATGTCCTACATCTAGCATCAGTATTATCACGTACTAATGCAATACTATATATTGATGAAATTAGCTACAATGTAATTAATAAAAAAACAAATAATTCATTATACCCTTTTAAAACAGTTTTTTTGAAAAATGATTGTAAGTATTCTTTTGAAGATATCTTTGTAGTACCTATCCAATTATCTCATGATTCTGCATCCATTCATGGATTCTTATTTAAAGAGTTAAATGAAGAAAAAAATTTGAGTTTTGCGTCAATAACAGATACGGGAATAATTCCAGAAAAATATTTTCCAATTCTTAAGTCAATTAATGTATTAATGATTGAATCAAATCATGATGTTGAAATGCTTACAACTAGTAGAAGACCATGGCCTTTAATTCAAAGAATACTTGCGAAAACTGGTCATTTATCTAATGAAACCTGTGTAGGTTATCTTAGTAAGATTATATCCAATAATACTAAACATGTAATTCTAGCCCATTTAAGTGAAGAATGCAATGAACCTCAAATTGCCTTAAATGAGTGTTATAAAGTATTTGGTGAAAATCTTAAGTTTAGTTTAGTTGTTGCAGAACAATATCAAGAGTTACCAACAATTGAGGTTGAATAATGATAAAAATTTTATGTGTTGGGAAACTAAAAGAAGACTACTTGACAAGTGGGATTAAAGAATATTTAAAACGCCTTGATGCTTGGGAAAAAGTAGAGATAATTGAAGTAAAAGAATATTTAAGCAGTGATATCAAGAAAGTAATAGAGGTTGAGGGTGATTACTTGCTTGATAAAATTGATAAAAATGATTTTGTTATAACGTTAGAAATTGAAGGAAAAATGTTAACAAGTGAAAGTCTTGCCTCAAAGATTGATCAGTTATACACATATGGTAATTCAAATATTACTTTTGTAATTGGTGGATCATATGGTTTGAGTGATAAAGTTAAAAGCCGTAGCTCACTTGCCTTATCATTTTCAAAGTTTACTTTTCCTCATCAATTGATGAGATTAATATTACTAGAACAAATTTATCGGGCATTTACGATAAATAATCACAAAGAATATCATAAATAGGAGGATGACAATATGAATATTGCAACAAACATTATCTTTTTAGTAATAACCGCAACTTTTATGGGAGTATATGCTTATAACTTAATATTAAATTTAGTTAGAGCAATCAAAACCAATAAGTTACTAAAAGCTGACCCTCAAAAAATTGAGGCAACAGTTGTGGAAGTAAAACAAGTTAAAAAACGCGTATATGTACGTGTTCAATACAAATCAGAAAGTAATTTACAAACTTTTGAATCTGTATATGAGTTAACTCAGAAAGAATTTAATGATCAATATTACGAAGGACAAAAGTTAAATATAATTTATCCAAAAATTACAGGAAACAAAAGAATCCATTGCTTTCCTACATATCTAGAAGGAACTAAACTTTCAATAGAAGCAGGTCCAATTTTTACAGATTGCTTAATTTTAGCCTCAGGTATTTTTATTTTTACTTTTAGCTTATGGAAAATGCTTTCCAATGATGTGTTTAATAAAAACTTACCATTAATTAGTACTGATGGTAGTGCTTCTGCTCTTACATGGTTAAGTGTTTTAATCTTTTTAGTTATTTATTTTGTTTTAATGACTTATTTATTAGAACGTATTGGTGGTATTTCTAAAGACCATAGTGAAAACTATCTAAAAATTTGTGGATTAAAAGCTAAAGCTGAAGTTATAACTTATAAGCTTGGTCGTACTAAAAATGCAAATGGTGTGCGTCAATCAGAAATTAAAATAGAATTTAGAACTAATAAAGGTGAAAAGGTAAATGCTCAAATTGTATCATTTATGTATACTGAACACCCTGATCAATTTATTGATATCCTTTATGATGGAAGACGACCTCAAATGGCCGTATATGTAAGAAATTAATATGGATAGGTTTAAACTAGTCGCTCCATATAGTCCGATGGGGGATCAAATAGAGGCAATTAAAAGAATAAGTGATAATCTTGAAATGGGAATAAAAGAACAAACACTTTTGGGAGCAACCGGTACTGGTAAAACTTTTACAATGGCAAATGTTATCGCAAATGTAAATAAACCAACTATTGTTCTTGCCCATAATAAAACTTTAGCAGGTCAACTTTATGCGGAATTAAAAAGTTTTTTTCCCGAAAATAGAGTAGAATATTTTATTTCTTATTATGATTACTATCAACCTGAAGCTTATGTTCCAAGTAAAGATATGTATATTGAAAAAGACTCAAGCATTAATGATGAAATAGATCAAATGCGCCATGCCGCAACCTCAAGTATTCTTGAACGTAAAGACACAATAATAGTAGCTAGTGTATCATGTATATATGGTATTGGTGATCCTGAAGATTATAAAGACTCGATGTTAACCATTCGCAAAGGTGAAACCCTAAATCGTGATGCTTTACTAGAAAGACTTGTAAAGATGCAATTTATTTATAGTACCATTGCCTTTGAAAGAGGAATGTTTAGAGTTAAAGGTGATAATGTTGATATTTTACCAACATATGAAAGTACTGAAGCAATTCGAATTAGTTTCTTTGATGATGAGGTAGAAAAAATATCAATCTTTGATATCGTTACAGGAAAAGTAATTAGAAGTACAGGTCTTATCAACATTTTCCCCGCTACTCATTTCGTGATGAATGAAGCTAAAAAGGAAGAAGCTTTAAGAAGAATTAAAGAAGAATTAGATGAACGAATCAAATACTTTAATGATAACGGAAAACCTCTAGAAGCAGAACGAATTAAACAACGCACAATGTATGATATCGAAATGATTAAAGAAGTTGGTAGTTGTTCAGGCATAGAAAACTATTCAAGACATTTATCTCTTCGTCAAGAAGGAGAAACACCATCAGTTTTACTTGATTTCTTTGGCAATGATTACTTAATGATTATTGATGAATCACATGTTACAATACCTCAAGTTAGGGGAATGTACAATGGCGATAGAAGCCGTAAACAAACTTTAGTTGATTATGGTTTTAGACTTCCATCAGCTTTAGATAATAGACCTTTAAATTTTGATGAGTTTGAAAAGAAAATTAAACAGGTAGTTTATGTTAGCGCAACACCTGGTGATTATGAATTAAGCCGTTCTTATGAAATTGTTGAACAAATTATTAGACCAACTGGCTTACTTGATCCAAAAGTTGAGGTGCGACCAACTAAAAATCAAATTGATTATATTTTAGAAGATATTAAAGAACAAATTAAAAAGAATGAAAGAACCTTAATTACAACACTAACAATTAAAATGAGTGAAGACCTAACTGCTTACCTAAAAGAAGTAGGAATTAAGGTGGCTTACCTTCATTCAGAAATCAAATCATTAGAACGTTTAGAAATTATTAGAAGTTTACGTAAAGGAACTTACGATGTACTTGTTGGGATTAACCTTTTAAGAGAAGGTTTAGATATACCTGAAGTTAGTTTAATATGTATATTAGATGCGGATAAAGAAGGATTTTTAAGAAGTGAAAGATCACTAATTCAAACAATTGGTCGAGCCGCAAGAAACGCTAATGGTCGTGTTATAATGTATGCGGATAACATGACCGAATCAATGGAAAAGGCAATTGCTGAAACTAACAGACGTAGAGAAATTCAAAATGCATATAATGTAGAACATCATATCATTCCAAAAACAATTATTAAAGAAATTGGTGAAGCAGTAAGCATTATTAATCCAGAAACTGGAAGTGTTGAAAACGAAACAATTGATAAAGAAACATTTAAGAAAATGACTAAACTAGAACGTAAAAATTTAATTGAAAAACTTGAAGTTGCGATGAAGAAAGCTTCAAAAGAATTAAATTTTGAAGAAGCAATGTTATTAAGAGATACTATTTTAGAATTAAAAGCAGAAAATTAGGAGGTGTTAAAGTGAAAACAAAACCTAAAGTAATAATAGGATTATCTGGTGGCGTAGATAGTAGTGTAGGAGTAATAAAACTCCTTGAACTTGGTTATGATGTCGAAGCAATTTTTATGCGTAACTGGGATTCGGCTGTCAATAATGATGTATTAGGTAATCCCGATTTAATGGATGAAGTTTGCCCACAAGAAAAAGATTATCAAGATGCTAAAGCGGTAGCTGATAAACTTGGTATTAAACTTCATCGTGTTGATTTTATAGAAGAATACTGGAATGAAGTTTTTACATATTTTTTAGATGAATATAAAAAAAATAGAACTCCTAATCCTGATATCTTATGTAACAAAGAAATTAAATTTAAATGTTTTCTCGAAAAAGCCGAAGCAATGGGCGCTGACTATATCGCTATGGGGCATTATGCTAGAGTTATCCATGATGGTGATAAACACTATTTATTAAGAGGCGTTGATAGTAATAAAGATCAAACATACTTTTTATCACAATTAAGTGCTAAACAAATTTCTAAAGCCTTATTTCCAGTTGGGGATATGGTAAAACAAGATGTTCGTGAACTTGCTTTAAAGTATGATTTGCCAGTTGCTGGTAAAAAAGATTCAACGGGTATTTGTTTTATTGGTGAAAGAAACTTTAAGGAATTTTTAAAAAATTATATTCCTGCACAACCCGGTAATATGGTTACATCAGATCATAAAATAGTGGGAAGACATGAAGGATTAATGTACTACACTATTGGTCAACGTCATGGCCTTGGTATTGGTGGACCTGGTGATGCATGGTTTGTTATTGGTAAAAACCCTAAAGATAATGAACTAATTGTAGGTCAAGGTGATGAACAAGAACTACTATATGCTAATCGTGCTATTATTAAAGATATTAATATTATTAATCCACCACTAGTAAATACTCCTACTCTTACTGCAAAGTTTAGATATCGTGCTCCTGATGTTGGAGTTACGATCAAATATTTAGATGATAATACAATTGAAGTTAAAACAAAAGAGCCAGTTAAAGCAATGACTCCAGGTCAAGCTTGTGTATTTTACGATGGTGAATACTGCTTAGGTGGGGGAACCATTGATGAAGTATTTATGGATGATGTAAAACGGAGATACTAGAATGAGTGAAATATTAAATGGAACTATCGCAAGGATAAATTATTACAATCAAGACAGCGGTTATACCATTGCTCTTTTTGAATTAGATTACAAAAAGAAAGATGTTCTCGCCGCAAAGAATAAAATCATTGGTAATAATATTACCGTTGTAGGTTTCTTTGACCGGGCAGTTTATGAAGGCGAGGAATATGAACTTGAAGGCGATTATGTAAAAGATAAAAATTATGGTTTACAATTTAAATTTACTAAATTTGCGAGAAAAGCAATTGATAATGCTTATGGAATTGTAGCTTATTTATCAAGTGATTTATTTCCTGGTATTGGTATCAAGATTGCGAAAATGGTAGTAGAAAAACTTGGTGTTGATGCGATTGAATTAATTAAGCATAATCCTGATGTTTTAAATGAAATTGCGATAACCCCTAAACAACGTTCTATTATTTATAGTGGGATCTTGAGTGATAAAAATAATCAAGAAGCAGTAATTTTTCTTCTTGATCATGGTATCACAATTGATATGGCTAATAAAATAATAATTAAATTTGGTAGTGATGTAATAGAAGAATTAAAAACTAATCCATATATTTTGATGGATAAACTTGATCGCTTTGGTTTCAAGAAAAATGATCAATTTGCCTTAAAACTAGGAATCCCTAAAAATAGTAAATTACGTCTTAAGGCTCTTACTTGTTATATGCTTAAGGAATTAATTTATAATTCTGGTAATAGTTATGTGACCAAAACAACATTATATGAAAGAATAAGAGAATATATCTTAGAAGAAATTGCTCATGAAGATTTTGTGAGTGTCTTAAAAACTTTAGAAGAAGAAAAAAAGATATATATGCCTAATGATAATGATGTGTTTGATTATCAACTTTATATTCAAGAAACTGACCTTGCGAAAGAAATCGTCAAACTATTAAAAGGTGAGCGTAATCCTGAACATAAAATGACATCATACGATCAAAATACCATTAATGATATATATGAAGAAATCGAAAAAGAAAGTTCAATCAAGTTTAATGAAGAACAAAAAAATGCAATTACTTCAGCATTCTCAGAACCAATCGTTATTGTTACTGGTGGCCCTGGTACTGGTAAATCAACTATTGTTCATGCCATTATTAAAATGTATTTAAAGTTAAATAAAGATAGCAGTGCTCTTATTAATGAAATTGCCATTCTAGCACCAACTGGTCGCGCCGCAAAGCGCCTAAAGGAAACTACAGGAATGGATTCATCAACTATTCACCGTTTCTTAGGTTATATTGGTGGTGACAAATTCACTTATAATAAATATAATAAAACGACAGCTCGCTTAATAATTGTTGATGAATCATCAATGATGGATTTATCACTTGCTTATCGATTACTTACATCAATGCATGATGATGCAAGACTTATTGTTGTAGGTGATGTTGATCAGTTACCTGCTGTTGGGCCAGGACAAGTTCTAAAAGATTTAATTGATACAAGAGAAATAAAAACAATTAGGTTAAATAAAATTCACCGTCAAGCTGAAAATTCTACGATTATAAGATTAGCTCATAGTATCAATGAAGGATATGTACCAGAAAATATTTTAGAAAAGTTTAGTGACCGCAATTTTATCCCTACCGATAATGATCATCTTGCTAATATGTTAGTTGACCTAGTGGGAATGGCCGTTAAAAGAGGCAAAGACATTAAAAAAGATATCCAAGTATTAATTCCTATGTATAAAGGTGATGCCGGAATTAATGAGATTAATACGCGAATTCAAAACCTTATTAATCCGCTTACTGATGAAGGTGAAATTAAACATTTAGGAATGTCATTTAGAATTAACGACAAAGTTATCCAACTTGTTAACCGTGCCGATAAAGGGGTTATGAATGGTGATATCGGAGTAATTGAAAGATTTAAATATAAAAATCTAAAGATTAATGGCATCACAGTTTTATTTGACAGTGGTTATGTAGAATATAATTTAGATGAAATTGAAGACTTAAGTTTAGCTTATGCAATTAGTATTCACAAAGCCCAAGGCAGTGAATTTGACTTAGTTATTATGCCAATTAGCACAAAATATTATATTATGCTTAAACGTAAACTAATCTATACGGGTGTAACCAGAGCTAAAAATAGTTTAATTTTAATAGGTGATGTTAAAGCTTTACAAATGGGAATTATGCAAATAGAACACAACCGAAAAACAATTTTAAAAGATAAGATTATTGAATATTTACATAACGGACTAAATGAAGAAAAACCTAACTTAAATATTATTGATGATGAATCAGCCTTTGATAGTATTGGTGAAGAAGAATTAGGAAACTTAAAACCAAGTGATTTTGAAGATTTATAAAAAATAATGTATTAAAATTAATAAATATACCATAATATAAATGCTAAAACAATATTATTGAGATTCAATAGGAGAACATATAATATTCACTTTGTTTAGAACTATGAAATATATATAATATTTTGAATTTAGCACTTTAAACTAAGAATGAGGTGATAACATGAAAAAGTCAATATTTCCCTTTTTACTTGGTGGAATGACTGTTTTTGGTGTTTGGATGGCCTACAATAATCGTAAAGCTCTAGATAAATTAGTAACTACGGTTAATGATTCAACCGAACAAGCAATTCAAAAGTTTAAAGATAAAATGGACTCCACAACCTGTGATTGTAACAATGATGAATGTGGCTGTGGAAATTAAAAGTTCGCCTAGCTAGCGAACTTTTTAAAATTATGCTATAATAAAGTATCTAAAAAATAAGGGGGAAACCAAAATGAAAAAATATGAATTAATAAAAGAAAAATATATAGAAGAAGTTGCTTCTAATGTCAAGCTTTTAAAGCATATTAAATCAGGAGCTCGTATTTTATTATTTGAAAATAAGGATGAAAATAAAGTATTCTCTGTAGGATTTAGAACACCACCAACTGATGATACTGGTGTACCACATATTCTTGAACATTCTACATTATGTGGATCTAAGAAGTTTCCAGTTAAAGATCCATTTATTGAATTATTAAAAGGTTCACTAAATACTTTTCTTAACGCAATGACATATCCTGATAAAACCGTTTATCCAGTTGCAAGTTGTAATGACAAAGATTTTGCTAATTTAATGGAAGTATATATGGATGCTGTGTTCTATCCTAATGTTTATTTACATGAAGAAATATTTAAACAAGAAGGATGGCACTATGAACTTGAAAATGTTGATGCGGACATCATTTATAATGGGGTTGTATATAACGAAATGAAAGGTGCTTTCTCAAGTCCAGAACAAGTAGTAATGCGCGAATCACGTCATGCACTATTCCCTGATACAACATATGGTGTAGAATCAGGTGGCGATCCAGAATTTATTCCAAATCTAACTTATGAAGCATTCAAAAATTTCCATCATCGTTTTTATAGCCCAGCTAATAGTTATATTATTATGTATGGTAATATGAATATGGAAGAAAAACTAAACTGGTTAGATGAAGAATATTTATCAAAATTTGATGTTATAAAAGTTGATTCACACATTGATTACCAAAAGCCATTTACTACTCCAATTCATGAAGAAATTTTCTATCCAGTTGGTAAGGATGAAAGTCTAGAAAATAAAACATATTACTCATATAATGCGGTTATTGGTACATATGAAGATGCTAAACTAAATCTTGCTTTCCAAATCTTAAATTATGCATTACTTGAAGCACCGGGTGCTCCACTAAAACAAGCAATCATTGATGCTGGTATTGGTAGTGATATTTTAAGCGATTTTGATAGTGGCCTATTACAACCGGTTTTAAGTATTATTGTTAAAGATGCTCAAAGTGGAAAAGAACAAGTATTAGATGAAGTTATTAATAAAACTTTAAAAGAATTAGTAACAAAAGGAATTGATAAAAAATCAATTCAAGCAGCCATCAATTATTATGAATTTAAATACCGTGAAGCTGATTTTGGTGGTGCACCAAAAGGATTAGTTTATGGATTAAATGCGATGGAAACTTGGTTATATGATGATAATGATCCTTTCACAAAGCTTGAATATAATGCCCAATTTAGTAGTTTAAAAGAAGAATTAAATACTAACTATTATGAAGAGTTAATTAATAAATATTTATTAAATAATAACCATGTTGCATATGTTACGGTATCACCAAGCAACACACTAGGTGCAGAAAAAGAACAAGCTTTAAAAGAAAAACTTGCGGCATATAAAGCAAGCTTAACAAAAGAAGAATTAGAAAAACTAGTAAATGATACTAAAGCTTTAAAAGAATATCAAGCAACACCATCAACTTTAGAAGAACTTGCGACTATCCCACTTTTAACAAGAGAAGATATTGATGATAAAGTTGAACCACTATATAATGAAGAACAAATATTAGATGGTGTTAAAGTTTTAAAACATAATGTTGAAACTAATGGCATTGGTTATCTAAACTTCTGCTTTAATACTAAAGATGTTCCAAATGAATTAATACCTTATGTTGGATTACTTCAAAATGTTTTAGGTTATGTTGATACTACTAAATATACATATCAAAACCTAACTCAAGAAATCAACATTAATACTGGTGGAATCAATCCAAGAACAAAAATAATTTCTATTGGTGACAATGATGTTCTTCCATTATTTGTATTTGAAACTAAAGCATTATATGATAAAATCCCATTTGTATTTGACACTGTAAAAGAAATAATTACCTCATCTAAATTAAACAATAAACGCCGTTTGATGGAAATACTAGGTGAAAACAAATCACAACGTCAAATGATGTTAATGGGACGTGGCCATATAGCATCAATGAATAGAGCATTCTCTTATATCCGCAGTAGTAGTTACTATAATGAACTTGTTGATGGTATTAGTGAATACCAATTCATTGAAGATTTATGCCTAAACTTTGAAACAAAATATGAAGAAATTATCACAAATCTGGAAAAAGTAATTAAATTAATTTTTAGAAAAGAAAACTTAATAATTTCTTATACAGCCACAAACAACGCATATGATAAATATTTAACTGATTTTGTTAATAGTTTATATAAAGAAGAAGTTCAAAAAGGAAAATTTGAATTTACACCCAATCTACTAAATGAAGGTTTCCGTACCCCTTCAACTGTTCAATATGTCGCAAGAGTTGGTAACTTTAAAGAAGTAGGTAACTATACAGGTGCTTTCCAAGTTTTCGCAATGGCTCTTCGTTATGATTATCTTTGGATGCAAGTAAGAGTATTAGGTGGAGCATATGGATGCATGAGTAACTTCACTCGTAATGGTAATGTTTACTTTGTATCATATCGTGATCCAAATCTTGAAAAAACAATGGATGTTTATATGAATATTCCAAACTATATTGATAGTTTCAACCCTTCTACAGACGATTTAACAAAATACATTATTGGGGCGATTGGTATGCTTGATACCCCACTTAGTCCAAAAGATAAGGGTGCACGTTCATTCCTTGCATACTTACAAAATGTTACATATGAAGATCTAAAACAAGAACGTCATGAAGTGTTAAATGTAACACTAGATGACATCAAGGCTTTAAAACCATTAATTGAAAAAGCTTTAAATGATAATGCTTTATGTGTAATTGGTAATGAAAATAAAATAGAAGATTCTAACATATTTAAAGAGAAAAAGAATTTATTTAAGTAATCAAAACAAGAAAATCTAGGCTCATTATGGACCTAGATTTTTTCTTTTAAAAGTAATAAAAAAATATTTAGCCTTTCCAATATTCAACAATAATCAACATTTCCTATAAGTATAATTAAAAATGAAAGGAGGGACAAATGAATAACTTTGAAACACTAGTAAGAAAACAAAATGTAAAGTTTATATATAATCTATTCAAAAAACTAAACATACCAATAGAACATGAACATTTTAAACAAATAGTATATGATGAAATAATGTGTAAATCAACACTAGATAAGTATATGAAAAATGTTTACAATGCATATACCTATTTACTACTGAACATCAAAACCATGTTTGATTCAACACTTATATCAAAGTATTACTATATAATGTTTAAAAAAGAAATAGATGATGAACTAGCCTTAAAAGTAGTTACCGCATTTTATAAACCATATAATAATGATAAACTAGAAAGAAGTATTAATTTTCTTCACCAATTATTACAATTATTTAAAGAAATAAAGGAAGAAGAAAAATATATAATTGCATTATCATTATTTAATTATTCACTTATATATCATGGGTATCCAGAACTAACAGATATTGATTTAAAAGAATACACAAAAGAAGAATTAACCCTAAAACTAGAAAAAGAAAACAAACAACCAAAATCATATTATAAAGAACTAAGAAATTTAAATAAAAATGAAATAATCCAAGTGTTAAAAGAAGACAAAGAGTATTTAAGGAAAAATAATATAGAAACCTTAATTTTATTTGGATCATTTACAAGAAAAGAACAACGAATAGATAGTGATATAGACTTACTAGTAACGTTTAGTGATGGGATTAGTTACATTGATAAATGTAATATAATCCAAAGAATGAAAGAAGAATATAAAAGAAAGTTTAAAAGATACATAGATATCACTGAAATAACAAGTTTAGTTTTAGATAGCTATGTTAAAGAATTACAAGAATATTATATTATAATAGGAGGATAAATATGAGTGAACTAGGGATAAAAAGTTTTTTAAATTATGTAACTTGTGATGTGGGTAGTGCAGGTAAGGTATATATCTACCCCAAACACAAGGATTTAGATGTAAATGATATGTATGTACTAATACCAATATATAACAGTACCAATATTGATAAAATAAATGTAAACTTAATATATTCAAAAGCAACAAGAAATTCATACCAAGGTTCTAGTACATCGAGTTATACATTTAATAACGAGTTTGGATGTGGAATAAAACTTGATTCAAGAATTGAAATGAGCTTTCAAAATGGAAAAGTAATTAAAATAAACCCAGATGGTTCAAATACAGAATACTATCAAACTGAAAACCAAAATATATATATTGAACTTGAAAACTATACAAAATATGATAAAACAAATCATCAAATAATCTATAGTGATGGAAAAGTTATTAATTTAGATATAAAAGAAAATGCCACAACCTTTAAAGGATATCCAAGTTTAGTAAAGTATAGTGATGGGAGTACCTTAACATATAAAGTAAATAGTACTACCCATTTACTAGAAGAAATAGAAAGTAACTATAATAAGAAAGTAAGCTTTATATATAATAATCAAACTTTTGTTAAAAAAGTCATAGTAAGTGCAGATGAAGTGTTAGAAGAAATATATTTTGAATATCGTGATAATCATTTAATTCGGATTACTAGAAAAAACATAGTCAAAAACATTATATATGGACTACATGAATATGGTCTCCATCCTAAAGAAAGAGAAAGGTTTAAAATCAATAATTATTATGAAAATAAATACCTTCAGTGTATAAGAGGAGATAGCACCTATATTGAAAAAATATGGGAAAGCGCCTTTCCAATAACTAGTCAAATGGAATCACAATTAAATAATGTGAAAGTAACAACTATTTCCGTAGATAATAAACTTTTGGTAACAAAAATAAAAGAAAAAAGAGGTAGCTTAAGAGAACTATATTTTGATAGAGCAGATTTTAGTACTAATTTAGAGTATTATAAGGCAGCGCAAATGAACTATGAAATTGTCAATAAAAAGTATATTATCTCATATTACTATTCTAATCTAAATATAGTAGGAACTAGTTCACCACAACTGATAAATAAAGATTTAATTACTAACAATTTGGTTAATAATGGATATTTTGAAAATGGTATGACTAAATGGCTAAAGCAAAAAGGAAATGTAAGTGTAGTTAATGAAAATGCAGGAATGGATACATCACATCCATCATATTGTCTTGGAGATAAAGTATTATCTGTAAAAAATGGTACGGTTACACAAACAATAGATTTATCAAATAACTGTATTAATTCTCATGAGGAATATGTTTTCTCATTTTTTTCAGCCCAAAAAACATATGATACTGAACAAAATGCCAAAGTCACATTAAAGATGTATTCAAAAAATAAAGTAGTATTAGAAAAAATACTAATACCACAAGTTCTTAGAAGTTATACTTATAATATAACAAATATTAGTTCAAGTAAAGTAATAGATAAAATTGAAATAATAATTAACGTATCAAATAATTCAATTTATTATTTTGATGGTTTTCTAATTACGAAAGGTAAAACCATTTATAGCAGCGATTATCAGGGAAATACAACTACAATAACTAGTGGTAACTACGCCAAAAATATTATATATAATAGTGATAACAATCCTGTATATATTTGGGACAATTATGGAAATATCACTTCTAACACCTATGATAGGACTACTAACCGTAAAAATGTAGTACTAGAACAAAAGGTAAATAAGGATAATTATACATATGATTATGAATATTACCCAAATACAGAAAAAGTAAAAACCAAAACAGTAACCAAGGACTATGAAGTAAAAGAAATAACAAAGTATGATGAATCATCAAGAATTATATCGGTCGTGACTAATAACTGCTATAAAACAGAATATGAATATGATGATTTAGATAGAATCACTAAGATTATATATTATGAGAATGATGATTTAATAACAACAAAAGAATATAATTATTCTAATTATACAACTAATTATGATAGTTATGAAACAGAATATACTTATGTAGATAATAATCCATGCCCTAATGCCCATTATACAAATGGTACGCTTAAAGAAATATCAAATGGAAATCAAACAATAGAATTTAGTAATCCATCGAATACTAAAGTGTTAGATACTAAATTAATAGTTGAAAATAATAATAACACTATACAAAGTAGTCTTTATGAATGTAATGATAATGGTAATGAAATAGTAGTAATAACTAATAAGAAGAATAATAACTCTTATGATCAATGTAAATATACACTAACAGAGTTGAACAATGAAACTAAAGTTACCAAACTAGAATTAATAGGCAGTACTAATACAACATATAATTATACATATAATCCACTTGGAAATATAACTAAAATAGAAACTATAAATAATGAAACAAATACTAGAAATGAATCATTCACCTATAATGAACATAATCAATTGAAACAAATATCGTTTGATGGAATATACTGTAAATACGCATATAACTTAAATAATTCATTAGGAATGATAAAATATCAGGCTCATAATAACACAATCTTAACATATGCACCATTAAATAAAGTTCTAACATTTAACAAAGACTTGTATTATCAATCGTTAGAACACAGTATGATAGAAGGTGATTATTTCGCGAGATTTGAGCAAAATGCTAAATTAATAAATTATATAAAGGGTCCTAATAATGCAATTACAAAAGAAGAAATAGTGCCATCATATAATGTTACAGATACATATCTAGAAGATAATAAATATATATGCAGTAGTGAAAGTACCCCATTATATTATAATTTTACAGAAAATGATAAACATGTTCCAAAAATAAATATAATGGGCTTTGTCATGCCTAATGTTAGTAAAAAAGAAGATATGGACATACTATCAATATCGGACGCGGTTGGAAATAAAACATCACTAAAAGTTAATAACCATCGAATAATTTTATCAGTCAAAATTGGAATAAATAGAACTGAATATAACACTGAACTAATAATTAATATATTTAAATGGAACTTTATAAGATTAACAATAGATGATACCAAAACCACAGTTCAAGTAAATACTAGTGAAGTAGAGTATAACGATAGGGTACCATATAGTTTAGAAGATATTACGATTGGATATCGGAACAAAACGACAACAAAAACATATCCATTTATTGGATCAATAACATCGTTAAAAGTAAGCACAAACATTATGCCAGAAAAAGAAGAAATAGAACAGTATAAAATGGCATTTATAAAATATGTAGTAGAAAATACAAACGAAGTAAATGACGATTGTAGTTATTGTGGTACATACTTATATGATGATAATGAAGAAATAACCAGAATACCTTTAAATAACACATTCCTAACAACAGCCATGAAAAAGCCAATTATTTATCAAGCAAATGATATGTTAAAAAATGAAATAAATAAAAACTTTGTATTCGATGAAGAAATAAATAGACATGTATATTATGCTCATGGACAAGAGCTAATCTATAAATTATCATCATCAAATTCCCAAACAATTTTAATGAAAGTAAAAATCTTTAAGAAAAAAGTAAGAACTATTTTTGAATATAATGCATCGTCAAATCAAAAGATACATTTATATGCCAATAAACAAAATGAAGTAATATTAAACTTTTTAGGTACGACCTATTTTACAGGACTCCAACTTAAATTAAATAGTTTTAGTAATATATGTGTAGTATGGGATAAAGTCGCAGTAAATTACTATCAAACTGGAGGATACAATATAAAAGTATATGTAGATGATAAAGTATATGAAACATCATCATCAAACGCAACATTCATACTAAATCCAAAAATCAGCATTGGAAACTCCCAAACAAAAATTAGCGATGATTATAATAATAAAAGCATTTGTCCATTTGATGGGCTAATAGTAGATATAGGAATAGCATCAAGAGTACTAATAAAATCAGAAATAGATGCACACTTTAATAGTGTTACCGATTTAATAAATATCAAAAAGTATAATAAAGAAGGATTACTACTAGAAGAACTAGTAGGAGAAAGCACACACATCTATAGTTATGATGCTCAAGATAAAATAATAAAAGAAACAATAAATGGAGAAGAAATAAACTACACCTATGATAAAGAAAGAATATCAGCAATTAGTTGTCAAGGAAAAACCACAACATATCAATATGATTCTAAAAACCAATTAATTAAAAGTATTAAAGAAGGAAAGATAAACGAATATACATATGATAACTCTGGAAACATCACAACTAAAAAAGAAAATCAAAATATCATAAACTATGAATATGATAATAGATTTAGATTAATAAAATACAAAAATGAAGAAATCGAATATGATCAAGAAAGTTTATTACCAAAACGTTGTACCATTAAAAAAGAAAATGGTATAATAGAGTCAGTAATAGACTATACATGGGTAACAAATAGATTAACCCAAATAATAAAAACAAGTGGTAATAACATAACCAAAATAGAATTTGAATATGACCAAGAAGGAAGAAGAACCAGTAAACAAGTAACCCAAAATAATATCGAACGATATAGATATGAATATATATATTTTAATAATATACTAAAGTATGAAAGAAGAAAAGAAAATACAATACTACAATATGAAATAGAATATCTATATGATGAGAATAGTAACATCTATGGTTTTATCTACCGTAAAAATCAACTAATAGAAAAATACTTATATAAGAAAGATATCTTAGGAAATATTCTAGGAATACTAGATGAAAGAAATGAAGAAGTATTAGTATATACATATGATGATTATGGGAACTTAATAAGTGATGGAATAAATAGTAATGGACAATATAACTCAATAAAATATAAAGGATATTACTATGATGAAGAAACAGAGTTGTTCTATTGTAACTCTAGATATTATTCGCCTGAATTATGTAGGTTCATAAGTCCTGATAGCATTGAGTATTTAGATCCTCAAAGTATTAATGGAACTAATTTATATTGTTACTGTATGAATGATCCAATTAACTACTATGATCCTAGTGGGCATTTTGGAATTAGCACACTTATTATTGGTGCAATTATTGGATTTGCAGTAGGTGGTGCAACTAGTGCTGTTTCCCAAGGATTAACTAAAGGCTGGGATAACATTAATGGTTGGCAGGTATTACTAGATGCTACAATTGGTGGAATAAGTGGTGCTTTAGGAGCATCGGGTATTAATCAAGTTGTTTCTATGATTGCTGGAGGTGTTTTAGGAGCTGCTGGAAGTATAGGTGGCGATTTAATAGCCTCTGGTGGAGATTGGAACCAAGTTAATGTCGGAAAGGCTATTCTTATGGGTGCAATCGGTGTTGGCTTAGGAAGATGGACAGGAGCAGGTACGCAAAATTCAAAAGCAATGGTTAACACAATTAATGCTGGAAAGTCTTGGGGAAGTAAAGCGTTCTTGACTTCTGCAAAAGAAACACTATTAAGACCTAATAGTGGATTAACTTTACAAACTATGTATATGAATATGTCAAAGGCTATTAGTTTATATACAGTTCAGGGTATAACTAAGGTATCTGCTGCAACTTTAGGTTCTACATTTTTAGGAAATATGATAGGATGGTAAATCATTATGGAATATATTTGTTTAATACTTCAAATTATGTGTATACTAGGGATATTTGTATTTAAAACAAATGACAGATATTTAGTTGTAAATGATAAATGTTATAAAAAATATTTGATTATTGAATTAATTACTCAAGGAATGTGTGTTATTGCTAATATTATAATTATGTTTATAACAAAAGAAATTATGATTTATGTTTTAGTAATACATATTATATTAATGGGTTTAATCTTAATTTTTTATAGTAATAAAGCAAAAAAAATATATTTTAATGAATTAATTAATATTATTAAAAAAAATAATTTATTATTTACTGAAGCTGCAGAAATTAGAAAATATCTATTGAAAAAGTATAATCAAGTATATTTTATTGATGATATAGAAAATTGCTTGCTAAAAATAAAAAATAATAATTAACACAAACTTGCAGGAGTGTAATCGTCTTTATGATAGATGGTTACACTCTTTTAAAATAATTATTGGGTATTACATTGTTAAAATGTAGTACCTTTTTATGTGTGACAGCATGTTGATAATCTAACTTATAAAATTTCAGTAACGGGTATTTACCGCCAAGTGTAGTGAACAACAAGTCGAAAGTAGTGATGCCTAGATAAATGAATTGGGTAATGGCTAAGACATAAAGTAAGAGTAGTAATTATCAAACAATGGAAAATGCTGAAAACAATCTATAAAAACCTTAAGAAATTAAGAAACATAACCAAAATGAAATATACCGATAAGGAATTACAAGGAATAAGTAATGCAAGACAAGGTTTATATAGAATGTGTAAATATCCAACTATAAACTTTCTACTTCCACCTAAGATTCTAGCAACAAGAAAAGGAGATAGACTAGGTTTGGTCAGTCCCCTTGAATATTATCTAAGTAAATTGTAATTATAATTTTGTAGCGCCTTATACGAACCCTGTACGTATGGTGCAATGAGAGGGAAGAAATCAAGAAGA
>SAMEA104315439__coassemble_185_pt1 | contig 34235 bp, 28 predicted proteins | sample SAMEA104315439__metabat2_low_PE_048 | metagenome-assembled genome bin SAMEA104315439 (sample SAMEA104315439) | gut metagenome | biome: Monkey gut; feature: monkey-associated habitat; material: faeces | place: China | collected 2013 | reverse complement strand
ATTATTCAGCTAGTTTAATTTCTTACAAGATTGAATATGTAACTAGAGATTACAATACATTTATGGCATATGGTGGCATTAAATATATGACTTACAAATATACTGATGCTGGTTGGGCTAAACAAGTTGAAAAAGCAAATGGTCAAATCGATTACAAATAATAAATAGTTGATTTGTATTAAAAATGGGGCAGTTAGAAATAATTGTCCCATAATTTAATGTAAAGGTTAGATTATTTAATTGATATTGTACAATTATAAAAAGAAAAGGAGAAAAGTATTATGTACATGTTTAAATATATACTGAAAAGAATTGGCTTAATGCTTATGACTTTCGCTATTATTGTTACACTGTGCTTCGTATTAGTAAAGTTACTTCCATATTCTACTAAATCAGGATTTAATGAAGACATAAATAAAATCCAAGAGCTATATAAGAGTAGAGGTTACGATAAGCCAATACTATATCAGTTGTTCTTGTATATAAAAAGAATAATTGTTGAAGGCGATTTTGGTATTGGAACTAATATGTATTATTATAAACCAGTTGCCAAAATATTTGGTGAATTTTTACCACCAACTATCTTAATTAATGTATATTCATCATTAATTGCTATTCCTATTGGAATTGGACTTGGTATCTTCGCCGCATTAAAGAAAAACAAATGGCAAGACCATGTTATTAGTACAGGTGTAATGTTATTAATATCTGTTCCATCATTTGTATATGGTGTTTTGATATTATACTTCTTGTGCTTCAAAACTAAATTATTCCCACTTTCTATGAATAGTGGTTATGACTACTTTAGTTTTAGTATGTTCAGGTCCATGTTCCCAGCTATTCTAAGTTTATCACTTGGTTCAATAGCTGGGTATACACGTTATACACGTGCGGAACTAACTGAAGTTTTAACTAGTGAATTTATGTTACTAGCAAGAACAAAGGGACTTACAAAGTCTCAAGCAACAGTTAGACATGCATTGAGAAATGCGATGGTACCAATTTTCCCATCAATAATTGGTGAGTTTATTGGTGTATTACAAGGCTCACTTGTAATTGAAAACATATTTGCAATACCAGGTGTAGGTGGATTGTATTTACAAGCTATAAACGTTAAAGACTACGACTTCTTTATGTTTATATCTGCTTTCTATACTTTAGTAGGGTTAGCAGCTGGACTTGTAATCGATTTATCATATGGTATTATTGATCCAAGAATTAGAATGGGGGCGAAGTAAATGAGACCTGAAGAATTTAATATTCCAAAAGAAAAGTTAGTCTTTAGACAACAAGGTAAAGATATTCATGATCAAAAACTTCAAACCAAACCGGTTGGATACTTCAAAGACGCATGGTATCGTTTTAGAAAAAATAAAGCATCGATTGTTGCGACAGTAATTATCGGCTTATTGATTGTTTTTTCAATTGTAGTTCCATTTGTTTCAAAATATAAAGTTTCATATAGTGATGAATCTGGTTATCCAATCTTCTCTAATACACTGCCAAAAAGTAAATTATTTAGTGCTTTAGGTATTGACTTTTGGGATGGTTGTAAGAAAGAATTAATCAATGAACCAACCTTATACAAATATCAAGCAATGGAAAAAGAACTTGGTCACCAAGTTATTAAAAAAGGAAAATTTAAAGAAGTTCCAAGTGATGATATTTTTGATTCTAGTCCTAGATATCAAATAAGAGAAAACTCTTATTATCGCACTGGTGCAATATATAAAGACCTTACAGCACAGCAATATAAACAATTACAAGAATATCAAGATAAATATAATATTCAAGTAATTTATCCTTATTATTATGATAAGGATGCCATTGATCCAAATGATGCAAACTACTGGTATTTACGCTATAAAACATCAGATAATCAACGTTTACCTCAGTTTGATGCAAATGGTAATTATATTCCTATATACAGTTTACTTAAATCTGAAAAAGATGGCAAAGAAATAGTTTATGATGATGGTTACACAAGTAAAGTGACTGTTGAAGACGGTGATCGTATTTATCGATATGCTGATGTAAAACAAGGCGGTCAAACATATAAAGTTCGTGTTGATTATTATGAATATTATAAATATTATCACAAAGTAGTTAGACAAGACGGAGTCAAAGAACCATCATTCTTCTTTGGCACAACAGCTAGCGGTCAAGATATCTTAACATGTCTTGCTAGTGGTGCTCGTTTCAGTTTAATTCTTGCGGTTGTTGTTGCGACTGTTAACCTAGTTGTTGGTGCAATCATTGGTGCTATTGAAGGCTATTATGGTGGTAAAGTCGATATGATTATTGAACGTATTATTGATATTTTAGGTTCAATTCCATTTATGATTGTAATTACCTTATTACAATATCACTTAAAAGCTTCTCCAGTAGTAATTCTATTTGTTGCATTCTTCCTAACTGGTTGGACAGGAATGGCAGCTCGTACAAGAATGCAATTCTATCGTTATAAGAATCAAGAATATGTCCTTGTAGCAAGAACTCTTGGTGCAAGCGATAAGCGAATTATGTTCAAACACATTTTCCCTAATGCAATAGGAACATTAATTACATCATGTGTTCTTGTAATTCCAGGGGTAATTTTCTCAGAAACAAGTTTAAGTTATCTAGGAATTATTAACCTTGAAACAGGTAATATAATTAGTGTTGGTACATTACTTGGTAAAGGTAATTCAACAACGTTATTGAATACTCCACATGTTGTTTTATTCCCTGCGGTATTCATTAGTTTACTTGAATTAAGCTTCAATTTATTTGGTAACGGTTTACGTGATGCATTTAACCCATCACTACGTGGAACGGAGGAATAGCCTATGTTAATAGTATTATTAATTGTCCTAGTTACTTGTTCCTTATTAGGCGCATTAATGGCGTTATATTACGCTCGCAATATTAAAGAAATTAAAAAGTTAAATGCTATTGAAAAACTCAATAAAGTAGAAGAAGAAAAGTTACAATTAGAAGCAATTGCTTCAGTAGTTGAGGAACCAAAAGTAGAAACTACTGTTGCACAAACACAAGAACCTACTAGTGATGAAACTCCTGAAAAATCTGAAAAAGTAAGTAAACAAGTTTCAAACAAGATTGTGTTTAAGACACAAAATCATAGTGAACTTGTTGAATTGGCTAAAGAAAAAATTCCTACTTCATCTAATTCAAAGAATAATAAAGACATTAAATTAGAGGTAAAAAATTTACAAGTTTCATTCCGTACTCAAAGCGGTACTGTTAAAGCCGTTAGAGACATTTCATTTGACTTACATAAAGGTGAAACTTTCGCAATCGTTGGTGAATCAGGTAGTGGTAAGTCAGTTACTAGTAAAGCAATTATTGGTATTCTTGCGGGAAACTCAATAGTTGAAGGTGGTGAAATTCTTTATGATGGTCAAGATTTATTAAAAATATCTGAAGAAGATTATCACAAAATTCGTGGTGATAAAATTGCAATGATTTTCCAAGATCCGATGTCAAGTTTAAACCCAATTATGAAAATTGGTAAACAGTTGACTGAGGCTATGTTACTAAAAGCCAAAGCAAGTAAGAAGAACGCAAGACGTGATTTTAATTCTTTGCTTGCTAGATTAAATGATAATATTGATGAAGCTAACCAAAACAATCCAGAATATGACAAAAAGGAAATCAAAAAAATGGTTAAAACTTTTGACTCTTTCTGTATTGAAAACATCGTAATTGAAGGTATCTACAATGATGCTATAGCCGCATCAATTGAAGTAGAATTCCAAATTGACAATTTAAAATTCTTAAGAGATAATAAACAAAAAGTTGATGTTGTAAAAACAACAAAAGAAGTATTAAAACTAATCAATGCTTGTCTACATCCTTTCGTTTTAACAAAAACACCAGCATTGGAACAATTACTTCAAAAATTATTAACAGAAATAAAAGCCAAAGATCTAGATGAAGATATAATTATTAGTGATTTACTTGAGTTAAAGAATTTAGTTCATGAAGCTGCTAATCGTGAAAAACCAAATTTCTTCACCTTAGCTTATTATGAAATGGTTAATCCAAATGCTGATATCAGTAATATGTCAATTACTGAATTAAACAAAATGACAAGAGAATACATTGATGAAAACTTTATGTTAAACTTCATCAATTATGGTGAACAAGGTACTACAAATTCTCATAATCGTTCAATAACTTTAAAGAAAGAATTATTAGACGATGCATATGCTGTACTTGGATACTTCTATAAAGGTGAAGTAAACAAGAAAGAAGCATATAAAGTTGTTAAAAAACTTGCTAGTAAAGTTGAAGACTCAATTGATAGATTAGTTGTTAAGAAAAATAGTACAGAATATGTATTTAGGTCTGCAATCGTTTCTGGTTTAGATCGATACTATGAAGGGGTTAAGTCAAACCCTAAAGAATTGAAAAAATTCAATAAGCAAAAAGCAAAATATGATAAGATGATTGCGAAAGGTAAGATTCTAGACTGGACCTTAAAACCACTTGTTCAAGTTGATCTAGAACTTGCGAAAGAAAATATTTGTAAGATTGTTGAAAACCTAATTCACAGTGTTGAACAAGATATTGAAAATGATGCAAAATTTAATGCTTCTGATGCAACAATCGAAATCATTGATTACTTAAAAGAACAAGCATCACGTGTTGTTGTAAGAATGAATAAAGCGATTGCTAAAGCTAAAGCAATTAAATTACTAGAAGAAGTTGGTATTCCTGAACCTAATATTCGTTATGGCCAATACCCATTTGAATTCTCAGGTGGTATGAGACAACGTGTAGTTATCGCTATTGCTTTATCGGCTAACCCTGATATTTTAATCTGTGACGAACCTACAACGGCACTAGATGTTACAATCCAATCACAAATTCTTGAATTAATTAATGTAATTAAAAAAGAACGTAATTTGTCAGTTATCTTTATCACTCACAACCTTGGTGTTGTAGCGAACATGGCCGATCGTATTGGTGTTATGTATGCTGGTAAAATTGTTGAGTATGGTACTGCCGATGAAATTTTCTACGATCCACATCATCCATATACATGGGCACTATTAAGTAGTATGCCTGACTTACATACTAAGGATCGACTTGAATCAATTCCTGGCACTCCGCCTAACATGATTTATCCACCAGTTGGTGATGCATTCGCTCCAAGAAATAAGTATGCACTTGAAATTGATTTTGAAATGCAACCGCCACTATTTGAAGTAACTCCAACTCACTTTGCAGCTACATGGTTATTACATCCTGATGCTCCAAAAGTTGAAATGCCAAAGATAATTAGGGATCGTGTTGAAAGACTAAAGGAGGAAATGAGAAAAGATGAAAACAACAAATAAAGAAAATCGTGAAGTCTTATTGAGAGTTGAACATCTTGAACAATTCTTCAAATTAGGAAAGAAAACACTTAAAGCAGTAAACGATGTTAGCTTTGAAATCTATAAAGGTGAAGTATTTGGTTTAGTTGGTGAATCTGGTTGTGGTAAAACGACAACCGGTCGTTCAATTATTCGTTTATATGATATTACTGGTGGTTCTGTATATTTTAAAGATACAAGAATTGCTGCAGGTATTAGAACTTATAAAGATAAAATTAGTGAAGCAACCGCCATAAACAAAGAAGAAATTAAAAACGCTAAATTAGAGAAAAACACTAAAATTAAAAAGGGCATGGATCCTAAAAAAGCTGAAGAAGAATACACAAAAATTGTTAAAAAAAGCAATGATAAATTAATCAAAATTGTTGAAGAAAATACTGCAGAAATTAAAAAAGCTAAAGACGATCACAAAAATTGTAACCGTAAATATGCCGCTCACCAAGTTGAGTTAGTACGCAAAGAATATGAGCCACGACTTGCTGCTGAAAAGAACCCTGAAAAGCTAGAAAAATTAAAAGCTGAATATGAAGAAAAAGTTAGACTTGCTCGTAAGGATCGAATCATGAATAAAATTCAAATGATTTTCCAAGATCCTATAGCATCACTTGATCCTCGTATGACTGTTCGTGACATTATTGCTGAAGGTTTAATTATTAGAGGTATTAGAGATAAACAATACATTGATGAACAAGTATTCAAAATTCTAGATACAGTAGGCCTTGTTCCCGAACATGCTTCACGTTATCCTCATGAATTCTCAGGTGGACAACGTCAAAGAATAGGAATTGCACGTGCTATTATTTTAAATCCTGAATTAATAATTGCGGATGAACCAATTTCAGCACTTGATGTGTCTATTCAGGCTCAAATTATAAACTTATTAAGTGAGTTAAGTAAGAAAATGGGATTAACTACTTTATTCATTGCCCATGATCTTGCGGTTGTAAAATATTTCTCAAATCGTATTGCCGTTATGTATTATGGTAAGATTGTTGAACTTGCAACAAGTGATGAACTATTTGCTCATCCATTACACCCATATACAAAATCACTACTATCGGCGATCCCACTTCCTGACCCATATTTTGAAAAGAAACGTCAAAGAATAGTATATAATCCAATTGCTGATCATGACTATTCAGTGGAAAAACCAACAATGCAAGAAGTATGTCCAGGACACTTTGTTTACTGCAATTCTGCTGAATTTGCAAAATACAAAGAAATTATTAATGCAGAGGATAACCAAAAGTAGAAAAGTAATGAAGAGAAAATATCACTATTTAATAACTACAATTATTGGCATATTATTCTTTATTGCGATTGTTTCTATGAAAAACATTTTTGAAAAAAATAATTCAACAGAAATATTTCACGTTTTAACAGATGCAACATTTGTTCCAGGATTAGTTCTTTTTGGTTTTGGCCTCTTAGTTTTAGCCTATAATGCTGGCACATTTGATATGTTAGCATATGGTGTGAGAATGCTATTTGGTAAATTTTTTAGAAATATTTCCGACCGAAAATATAAAACATTTTATGATTATAAAACAGCAGTTCACGAAGAAAAGAAACAGTGTGGATACCTCATTATTGTAGGACTTGCCTTTCTAGGCCTTTCTCTTATTTTCTTAATGATATATTTCCAAACACTTAAATAGATAGGAGCGATATTCATGATACAAATATATACTACACCAAGCTGTGCATCTTGCCGAAAAGCTAAAAAGTGGTTTGATCAGTATAAAATACAATATTCTGAGAAAAATATTTTCAGTATTAAACTAAGTAAAGAAGACATTTTTAGAATGCTCGCAAACAGTGAAAATGGTTTTGAAGACATTATTTCAACTAGATCTAAAATCTTTAAAGAAAAGAAATTAGATCCTGAGAATATGTCAGTTCAAAAACTAGTAGACTTTATTATTGAATATCCAAGCGTTTTAAAACGACCAATTATCATCAATGAAAGTGAACTTCAAGTAGGTTATAACAATGAGGATATTACAATCTTTTTACCAAAAGAATTAAGAAATAGTAATGTATTTCAAGCATTTGGAAAAGATGACAAATAATTGTGTATAAAAGAAAAAAGGCGGTATAGGTTCTATATCGCCTTTACATAAAAGAATGTAGGTATAAGAATATGAAAAAAATTAAAAATTTAAAATTATGGATTGCCATTCTTTTTACTGTTTATTTAGTCATAGGAATTCCATCAATAATATTTGGATTTGCTTATGATATGAAAACGGTTGGTTTTATAGGAATATTTCTAGCCGTAATTGGCTTTTATGGTACTCCTATTACATGGGTTAGTTATGGCAACTTTTGTAGGTTATATCACCTATATAATTTAATTTGCATTGATAAAGTATACTATATATCATTACTTGCAAGTACTCTTTCTCAAAAGGTTGAAGTAGTAGAACAAGAAGTTAATACATTAATCCAAAAAGGATATTTAACTGCATTTATAATTGTAGATGGAAAATTGGTTAACCTAAAAGAAATAAAAGATCAAGAGGATTACCTAGCAAGTATGGCAGGTAAAGTAAGAACTGTTACATGTGAAGGTTGTGGTTATACTTATACATACGAAACAACAAATGGAATGAGTAAATGTCCATATTGTGGCAAAAAAAGTGGAAAGTAGCTCGAGTAAATTCGAGTTATTCTCCACTTTTATATTTTTCTCTTTAAAGCATCATATGCCCTTTTAATTTTAGGTTGACTCTTTTTATAGGCAATACCATTTTCTTTAACAAACTCAATAAATGAACGTTTGCTTTCATCATAGTTAGCACCTTCAAATATCACTTCATAATCTGTGGTGTCAACGTATTCACATTGGTCAATTGAGATTCGGCCATTTTTATAAGGAAAAGTTATTCTAAAAGTTGATAAGGTCATATAGTTAGTGATTACTTGTCCTTTAATAATTTCACTAAGTTCATTTTTAATATTATCAGATGGAATAACGCCATCTTTGAGAAACTTATTAAAGGTTTCTTCATCTATTTCCTCATCAATTTCCTGAAGTTGGTATCCTTTTTTTCGCTTAAGGTTAATCTCATATTTATCTCTTTTTCTTACACGAAGACCAATATCAGATGCTTTAAGTGTAAACCTTGGAGTATCAAAATAATAATTGATTTGAAGGTTACTAGGCTTATCACTATACTTTTTATATAAACGTGTGTATTCAGTTTTGGTTAGTAATGTTTTAAATTCAACGTTACAATCTTTCATAAATTATCACCTTTTTTAGACTAATTTTTAAACCTATTAGTATTATATCTAAAAATATTAAAAAAGCAACATTATTGCTTGCTTTATTATCTAAATGATAAAATTATTTTTATGAACTTTGCCTGAAATAATGTGGTTGACAAAAACTAAAACTTTTAGTATAATTAGTATGCTAGAAATGAGGAAGAAGAGAAAATGATAAAAAACATAGAAAATTTTGATTGGAAAAAGTTTTTACAACCATATGAACTTGCGGTTGAGGGATTTATCTTAAAGTTTGAAGGGATTAAAAAACAATATCAATTAGAAGGAGAATATAGCCCTATTGAAATTGTTTCAGGACGTGTAAAATCAATAGATAGCATTTTAGATAAAGCAAACAGAATGGGAGTTCCTTTTGAGCGCATTGATGAAGAATTATATGACATTGGTGGTGTAAGAATTACATGTAAATATATTGAAGATGTATATGCAATTTGTGATTTAATTAAATCTCGAAAAGATATTAATGTTTTGGAAATTAGAGATTATATCAAAAATCCTAAACCTAGTGGTTATCGTTCTTTACATATTTTATCAGAATATTTTGTTGAAACAATTAAAGGACAAATAAAAGTAAAACTTGAATTTCAAATTAGGACACATGCAATGCACTTTTGGGCAAGTATTGAACATTCACTAAAATATAAATATAGTAAACAAATACCTGATGAATTAAAAGAAAGATTATACCTTGCTTCTTTAGCGGGAGCCACTCTTGATGGTGAAATGTCAATGATCCATAAACTAATTACGGAATATGATAATAAAAATAAAATCACTAATAAATCAAGTGATCCATTAGAAAAAGAAGTATCAGTGAATACAATGAAAAGATGGTAATATATGATTTTTCGGTATCAAATTAATGAAAATATATCTGTGAAAGATTTTTTAGTAAAAGTAAACATTCCAAGTAATGTTATAAGTAGCCTTAAGACTAAGAATGGCCAAATTCTAGTAAATGATCAAACTGTTAGCACAATATATCAAATGATGGTTGGAGATACTTTAGAAGTAGTTTTTCCTTCATCAACTCAAGGTGAGAACATAAAATCAGTAAAGGGACCATTAAACATCGTATATGAGGATTCATACCTTTTAGTGCTTAACAAACCTAATAATTTGGCTTGCATTCCGACACGTAAACATTATGATCATTCACTTGCTAATTTTGTAATGTCTTATTACAAACAAAAGGGAATAGAGGCTAATATTCATTTTGTTGGTAGGCTTGATGCCCCAACATCAGGTATTATTATTCTTGCGAAAAACAGTTATATGTTAACGCTAATGCAAAACACTGATATAGAGAAACATTATATAATAGAAGTAAATGGAACTCTTGAACAAGATGCAGGCATAATAGAACTAGGAATAGAAAGAGATGAAACCAGTATTATTAAAAGAAAAACAACAAAAGACTTTATAAATAGCAAAACTATCTATAAAGTCATAAGAAGGGAAAATGGTAGAACTTTTGTTGATGCTACCCTTTGTACTGGTAAAACACATCAACTACGATTACATTTTTTATCACTAGGTCACCCAATTATTGGCGATGCCCTATATGAAACTGAAAATAATAATGATAAGACAATCCTTCATTTACATAGTTATAGTGTCAAGTTTATACATCCAATAACGAAAGAAGTTAAAAAATTTATTTCATATCCATCATGGTTTGAATAACTTTTGTGTCTTATATAATGATAATTGTAGAAATAATTAATATTTATGTTGATTGCCAAATTCAAATAATACTAATAAATAATGTCCTTTTTATTAATGTTTCTTATTTTTACAATTATCTTATTAATAAAAGAGAAGTGAAAGAATTATATTTTATCATGTAGATTGCTGATAACATTATCAATAAGTCCATAAGTCTTAGATTCTTCTGCACTCATATAATAATCTCTTTCCGCATCTTTAATAATTTTACTTAATGGTTGATTTGTGTTTTTAGACAAAATCTCATTAAGTTTTTTCTTCGTTTTTAAAATTTCTTCAGCCACAATCATGATGTCGGTTGCTTGTCCTTTAGCTCCACCTGCTGGTTGATGGATCATTATTTTAGTGTTAGGTAGGGCAAATCTTTTACCTTTAGTACCTGATGAAAGTAAGAATGCTCCCATACTAGCACACATCCCCATACCAATTGTCATTACAGGACTTGGAATATAGTTAATAGTATCATATATAGCAAGACCTGCACTGACGGATCCACCAGGTGAATTAATGTATAGATATATATCCTTGTCTTTATCTTTACTAGTTAAATATAAAATTTGGGCAATAACACTAGCGCTTAAAGCATCAGTTACTTCACCAAATACAAGAATAATTCGATCTTCTAAAAGTCTAGAATATATATCATAACTTCTTTCTCCTCTTGATGTTTGTTCAATTACAACTGGTGTTAAATACATAATATTTCCTCCTTACATCTATTATAACAAATAGAAAATAAAAAAAATGTCATTTTATAGTTGTGTAAAAACACAAACAAAAATAATTTTATTTAATATAATGTCACTAGAGGAGGTGAAAAAATGCCAAGATTTTTTAACCCTAATGTTTTTCCTAATCAACCTGATATGAACAACCAATTTAAATGCTGTGATAAAGGTGAAGAAACTAAACAAGATTGTGGCTGTAACCGTCCAAAATGCCCTACAATCTATAAAGAATGTCCACCTATCGTTACATGTTCTAAACAAGTAATTGACCAATATCATATTACTAAACAACCTTATATTCATAATTATCATACTGAAGTAGTACATCATCACATTATTCAAAATGAGTTCATTCCTAATTATACATGTAGTGAAGTACATGTAAATGAACCTAATAATACTGTACCACCAACTCTATAATCTAAAATTGTAGGCACTACTAGATAGTGTCTACTTTTTATAATTTTTTAGACATTTTAAAATGGAGTCTCTCTTTTTCACTAGGTAACGATGAAACTTCAATTGAATATGAATTAAGAATACATAAGCAAAGTACAAATATAAATAATGTGGTATCAAAGAATGAACAAGACGTATAAGATCAAGAGATTGTATATGATTAAGCAATTAAAGAAGCAGATAGTTTTATGCCTCTTTCAATTATACTTGCTAACTGAATAATTAGAAGACTTGATAGGGTAAGAAAAAAGATAGTGGTCAACTTTTTGTAAAAATATTGGTCAAAAATATTCAAAAATATCGGTCATTTTTATTGGCAAATATCAGTCAATTTGGTAAAATTATTGTAGATTAAATATGGGAGTTGATTAAATGGATAAAGTTGCTGATAAAATAAAATATAAAAAAAGAATAGTTGACACATTAATAGATAGATATCTTAAGATATTTGGTGCTATTTGTATTGAGGGCCCTAAATGGTGTGGAAAAACATTGACATCTTCATATCATGCAAATAGTGAATTTTTGGTTGGTGATCCAAGAAATAATTTTTCTAATCGCTTATTTGCTGAAATCGAACCTTATAAGGCATTAGATGGTGAAACACCTCGACTAATTGATGAATGGCAAGAAGACCCTAGTCTTTGGGATGCTACTAGAGCATATGTGGATAAGAGTGCAAAAAAGGGTCAAATAATTTTAACTGGTTCATCAACTCCACAGGAAAAAGGAGTATTACATAGTGGCACAGGAAGAATTAAAAGTATAAGAATGAACACAATGTCATTATATGAATCAGGCGATTCAAGTGGTGAGATATCACTTAGAGATTTATGTAATTATAAATTTAAATCGAAAATTTTAGAGGAAGTATCTCTTGAAAAATTAGCATATTTGATTACAAGAGGTGGATGGCCTGGAAATATTGATGTAGAAGATTCAGAATGTTATGAACTAGCTACATGGAAAATGTTATTAAAACTGACTTAAGAAAATTAGATAAAGATGTTGATTACAACGAGCAAAAAGCAAAACTAATATTAAAATCACTTGCAAGAAATGAATCTACAACTGTGTCTCATCAAAAAAAACTAACTGACATTATCGAAAATGATACTGAATCAATTAGTAAAAATACGTTAGTAAAATATTTAAATGCATTTAATAGAATGTTTTTATTCAACAACCAGGAGCCATTTTCCCCAAGCATTAGATCATCTCTAAGAGTAAAACAAATGGAAAAAAGACATTTTTCGGATCCTGCAATGGCGTGTGCTATGTTAAGATTTACACCACATAAAATGATGAAAGATTTAAATACAATGGGATTTATGTTTGAAGGTATGGTTGAAAGAGATTTATCAATTTACGCTGAGTCAATAGGTGGAAAACTTTTACATTACCAAGATTATAAGGGAAATGAAATTGATGCCGTTATTGAACTTGCTGATGGTGATTGGTGTGCGTTTGAAATTAAATTAGGTTTAAATAAAGCAGAAGAAGGAGCGAAAAACCTAGTTAAAGTTTGTGATGATATTATATGTAATGGTGGAAAAGCCCCACTAATTAAATGTGTAATATATGGAGTAGGAAATATGGCATACCAAAATAATGATGGTGTTTACATTTTACCAATCACTGCTCTTAAAGATTAATCCAAGTTATTTATATATATAGCACTTACCTAAATTTGGTAGGTGTTTTTTGATGTTAAAATTATATTAACAATAAAAAATAGTGAAAAAGTGCCTTATACGGTACCGATTTTGAAAAAAATGATAAAAGTGGTACAGTATAACAGCCTTTATTGCAAAAAAGTTAAATAAACAATATATCTCTTTATATAGTTAATATATGTAATAATAGAACTTCTATAGTTAATTACTTTTTAAATAATTTAATTTTTCTTGCAAAAAGAAGTCATTAAATTAAAAGTTGTGATATAATCATATAGTATAAAAAAATCGATGATTAAGAAGATTCATAATAGTAGTTCTATTTAGGGAGAATTAGTCGCGACTGAAAACTAATTTATAGAATGTTTATGAAGTTCACCTTAAGAGAGACTCTAATCAAGTCCGTTTTCCGCGTTAAGGAATATGAGGGAAGCTATGCTTCTAAATTAAGGTGGTACCACGGTTAACAATCGTCCTTTCTGTATAAGAAAAGGACGTTTTTTTTAGGAGGAAGAAATGAAAAAATTGTTATTAAACATTTTAGAAAATGCAAAGCAAGCAATTGATAACGTAAAAAGTAATCAAGAGCTAAACGAACTTCGTGCTTACTATATGGGTAAGAAAAGTCCACTTGGCGACATTATGAAAAAAATGGGTAGTTTATCAATTGATGAGAAAAAAGAATTTGGAGCTTTAGCCAACAAAGTAAAAGCTGAGATTGAAGAAAAAATAACTAACGCAAGAAATAAAATAGAAGAAAGAGAAATTGAACGTAAACTTGCTAGTGAAAAAATCGATGTTACCCTACCTGGTAAATCATTTAATTTAGGTACTGCACATCCTTTAATGCAGACATCAGAAGAATTACAAGAGCTATTCCTTGGTATGGGTTATAAGATTGCAGAAGGACCAGAAGTAGAACTTGATGTATTTAACTTTGAACTATTAAATGTACCAAAAGGACATCCTGCTCGTGATATGCAAGATACTTTCTATATTTCTGATAATCTATTACTTAGAACACAAACATCATCAGTTCAAGCAAGAACTCTTCTTGCATCAAACGGTAAACCAGTTAAAATTGTTTGCCCTGGTAAAGTATTTAGGCGCGATGATGATGATGCCACTCATTCACATCAATTCATGCAATTTGAAGGACTTGTTGTTGATAAAAACATTACAATGTCTGATTTAAAAGGTACCTTATTACTTGTTGCGAAAAAGATGTTTGGTGAAGATAGAGTAATCAGACTTAGACCTTCATATTTTCCATTTACTGAACCAAGTGTTGAAGTAGATGTAAGTTGCTTCAAATGTGGTGGTAAAGGATGTAGTTTATGCAAAAATAGTGGATGGATTGAAGTTTTAGGTGCTGGTATGGTTCACCCTAATGTTTTAAGAGATTGTGGATATGATCCCGAAGTTTATCGTGGTTTTGCATTCGGTATTGGTATTGAACGTGTGACAATGTTCCGTCATGGTATTGATGACATTAGACATTTCTATACAAATGATGCAAGATTCCTAAAACAATTTAAAGGAGAAGAGTAATATGAAAGTATCATATAATTGGTTAAAAGAATTAGTAAATATTGATGTTTCACCAGAACAATTAGTTGATGAAATGTCACTTCATTCAATTGAAATAGAAGAGTATGGAAAACTTTTACCAACTAGTGGACTAGTCGTTGGTGAGGTTGTTCAAAAAGAAAAACACAACAACTCTGATCACTTATCAGTTTGTCAAGTAAATTTAGGTAGTAGTGTTTCACAAATCGTTTGTGGTGCCCCTAATGTTGAGGCTGGACAAAAGGTTATTGTTGCCCTTCCTGGAGTTAAACTTCCTGGTGGTGAAATTAAAGTATCCGTAATAAGAGGAGTACCTTCAAATGGTATGTTATGTTCACTTCAAGAATTAGGCTTAGAAACTAAATATGTTCCGGAAAAGTATGCACATGGTATTTATGTACTTGGTGATGATGCTAAACCTGGTGAAGATGCTTTAAAATATTTAAATTTAGAGGATACAGTAATTGAACTTGGGCTTACTCCAAATCGTATGGATTTATTATCAATGAATGGGGTTGCGAAAGACATTAACGCAATGTATCATTCAGGTCTTAAACCGCTTACTTATGAACTTCATGAAATAGATAAAGAAGCATCAAGTGAAATTGATGTTGAACTAGAAACTTCAACTTGTTATAGCTATTATGCAAGAGTTGTAGAAGGTGTAGAAATTAAAGAATCTCCTGCTTTCATTAAAGCAAGACTTATCGCAGCTGGTATTAGACCAATTAACAATGTTGTTGATATTACTAACTATATTTTACAACTATTTGGTCAACCACTTCATTCATTCGATAAAGATGAACTTGGTAACAAAATAACAGTAAGACGTGCCACAAATGAAGAAAAAGTTGTAACCCTTGATGGTAATAAACGTACCCTAAATCGTAATGATATTGTTATTACTGATAATAAAGGCGAAAATAACAGTTCAAGAATTGTTGCACTAGCTGGTGTTATGGGCGGACTTGATACAGAAGTTACAGAAAAAACTAAGAATATTGTTCTTGAATCAGCCGTATTTAGACCACTTAGTGTTCGTAGAACTTCTGCCAAACTTGGACTTAGAAGTGAATCAAGTGTTCGTTTTGAACGTGGTGTTGATTTAAACCAAAGTTTAGCAGCTGTTAACTATGCATGTTATTTACTTGAAAAATATGCTGGTGGTAAAGTCTTAAAAGGTTATGTTCATAAAGGTACTGAGTATGTTCCTGATAAAGTATTAACCCTAACTGAAAAATACGTTAAAGATTATTTAGGTGTAAAAATAACTCTAGAAGAAATGCAAAATATCTTTAATGGCTTATCGTTTGGAGCGGAAATTAGGGATAAAGAAATCGTAGTATATGTTCCAAATCGTCGTTTAGATATTACTATCAAACAAGATTTAATTGAAGAATTAGCCAGAATTTATGGATATGATAAATTAAAAGAAACATTACCTTCAATGAATCTATGTGCTGAATATACAAAAGAACAAAAGATCAGAAGAACTATTGCGCAAACTCTTCGTGGTGTAGGTTTATCAGAAGTATTAACTTACTCTTTAGTAAGTGAAAAGAAGGCTCATGAATTTGCGTTACTTCTTGGTGATGACAAGAAAGAACTTGCCCTACTTCACCCAATGAATGAAGAAAGAAAATATTTACGACGCAATCTTGTTAGTAGTTTAATTGATGTTGTTAAATACAATAATGCAAGAAAGATTGAAAATCTAGCTATATATGAAATTGGTAAACGTTACTTCTATGAAGGTGATGAAACTTGTGAAGACTGGTGTGTAAGTGGAGCTATTCAAGGTGTTCAAGCAACTAATCTTTGGAGTTCAAAGAGTAATAGAGTAGACTTCTATTATATTAAAGGTATCCTTGAACTATTATTTGCGAAACTAAACATCACTGTAAAATATCAACCACTAAAAACTCCATGTCCTGAACTTCATCCTGGACGTTCAGCTGAAATAGTATTTAATGATAAAGTAATTGGTTTTGTTGGTGAATTACATCCAAAATATGCAAAAAATGAAGACATTGAAGATACTTATGTATTTGAAATTAATTTAGATGAAATCTTCTTAAAAGAAAATAATGTAACCATTTTCTCATCAATATCTAAAGTTCCACCAGTATTCCGTGATTTAGCATTCATTATGGATAATAATCAAAGTATTGGGGAAATCATTGATGCCATTTATCGAGTTGATCGTAAAATGATCAAACAAGTTGAAGTGTTTGATGTTTATAGTGGTGAAAACATTGAAGATGGCAAGAAGAGTGTAGCTCTAAAAGTTATGCTTGAATCAGAAGATACTTTAACTGATGAAGTAATTAACCAAAAAATTACTAAGATTATTAAATCACTTGAATACCAATATCATGTAACCTTAAGAGGATAATATGTTTTCATACAAAAGAATTCTTATTATTGGCTCAGCTGGTAGTGGAAAGTCAACATTCTCAAAAAAACTAGGAGAACTAACTAATATTCCAGTTATTCACTTAGATAAGGAATACTGGCTCCCAAACTGGCAAACCCCTGATAAAGAAGGATGGAGAAAAAGGATTGAAGAACTTACCCTAGTAGATAGTTGGATTATGGATGGAAACTACGGATCTACCCTTGATTTAAGGCTTAAACGCGCTGATTTAGTGATATTCCTTGATTATAATAGATTTGTATGTGTAAGAGGCGTAATTAAGCGTAGTCTTAACAAAAAAGAACATAAACGCATTGATCTTGCTGAAGGGTGCACCGAAAAGTTTGATTTAGATTTTATTAAGTGGGTATGGAGTTTTCCTAAAGAATACCGCCCTCAAATTATCAAATCTTTAGATGAACATCCTAATGTTGAAAAAATAATTTTCAAAAATAGAAAAGAAAGTAAAAAATATTTAGAAAGGCTAAAAACGAAAAAATGAAAAAAAGTATAATAATTGCCTTATTCATATTTTGTATAGTTACTTTAGTATCATGTACCGATCACACTCATAACTACGCCGCCGCAACTTGTTATAGTCCCGAAACTTGTACTATTTGTGGGGCAACAAGAGGAGATACAGTACCACACAATTATGAAGAAGTATCAAGTGTTATTCCAACTTGTACAGTAGATGGTGTTATAAAATATAAGTGCTCATATTGTTCAGATTCTTATGATGAAGTACTTCCATCAATTGGTCATACTCTAAATTCCATTAATGTTTGTACAACTTGTGGATACGCTAAAGGTGAAGAAAAAATTCCAGAGGGTGAACTTACTTATCAACAAATAGTAGCTGTACTTGACAAAGATTATATTCCTGATGTTGCATATGAAAATATATATCTACCAAATATGATAACTGGCTCAACTGGTAGAATTTACTGGGAAACATCAGACGATGGCGTAATCACTAAAGATGGTAAAGTGATAAGAGGACCAAAAGAAACCAAAGTCACACTAACAGCCTCAATTGTATTTTTAGGAGCAACTTTAAAATTTATGAAAGAAGTAACAGTTAAGGCTTATGCCTTAAAACCAATTGATAATAAAAAATTAGTAATAGCTTATTTCTACCCATCAAGTGGAGTAAATGTATCAACTACTGATCTTGAAAAGATAGATTACATCAATTATAGTTTTGGTGAAATCTCAAATGGTAAAGTCTTGATTAATGATGATACAAACCTTAAGAAAACTTTATCATATCATAGTCAAGGTGTTAGAGTTGGTCTTGCCCTTGGAGGTTGGGGAGCTGGTGGATTTAGTGAAGCTATGATGACATCAAGCACTAGAACTATCCTAGTTAATTCCGTAATGGAAACGATCATCAAATACAATCTTGATGGAATTGACATTGACTGGGAATATCCAACAAGCTCAGTTGCAGGAATTACATCAAACCCAGCTGATAGAAATAATCTTACATTATTCTGTAAAGAATTAAAAGCAGCAATGTTAAATTATCGTAAAGATTTACTTTTAACTATTGCGATTGCACCAAGTAATGCCTTTTATGATTTAAAAGCCTTAACCGAATACATTGATTACTTTAATGTTATGACCTATGACTTTGCGATGGGAAATACAGCTAGTCACTTAACTAATCTTTCTGGTAACTATGCAAGTAGTGCTGAAAAAAGCATTAACTTTGTTAAAAATTATGTACCAGTAGAAAAGATTGTAATTGGTGGTGCTTTCTATGGACGTATGGGAACATTTGCAAGTTCTACTAATACAACAATTGGCGCACCACTTTCCACAAGTCTTGCCAAAGGGGCAATATCCTATACCAAGATTAAAGAAAACATTACTAAATATCACTGGAAAGAACAATACGATGAATCATCAGGAGCAGCTTACATAATTGAAGGCACAACCTTTATTACATATGATAGTACCAAAAGCATTGCTGCTAAAGCAAAATATGTTTTAGATAATAACCTAGGTGGCATAATGTTTTGGGATTTATCACAAGATACCACTGGTGATTTGCTAGATGCAATCGATGTAACACTAAATAAATAGGACAAAAGAAGTAGGTAAATAGTTAAGCTAAAACCTACTTTTTTTTCAACAATTAATGAATAAATGTAGTTGACAAAAGAATGATAATTTAGTATAATTACAACTAATGGGAGGAAGACATATGACAAAATTATTATTAGAAAAAACCAAAGAGTCCATCATGTCCGTACTACCAATATCACTTTTGATTGTAGTACTTAATTTTATTGTTTTCTTCGTAACAAAAGAATTTCTTTTTAGTAAGTGGATATTTATTGGATTTTTAATTGGATCAGTTATGTTAATTGTAGGGATGGCATTATTTACTCTTGGTGCTGACCTTTCAATGATGAGTGTTGGTGTTGGTGTTGGTAAATACATCACCCAAAATCGTAAAATATGGTTATTAATTTTAGTGCCATTTGTAATAGGAAGTTTAGTAACGATTGCAGAACCTGACTTACTAGTGCTTTCTAAACAAGTACAAATGGAAGGCGTGCCAAGTATTGTTTTAATACTAATGGTGGCAGTTGGTGTGGGAATCTTTTTAACAGTTGCCCTCCTTCGTGTAGTATTAAAAGTTGATATTAGAGTTGTTTTAATAGTTGCTTATTTAATAGTATTTATTCTTGCATCATTTGCTCCAACAAGCTTTGTTCCCCTTGCTTTTGACTCTGGTGGTGTAACAACAGGACCAATGACAGTTCCCTTTATTATGGCAATTGGTTTAGGTGTAGCAAGTTTAAATGGTGATAAAAATAATGAAAACGATAGCTTTGGTTACATTGCTTTATGTTCGGTTGGGCCAATTATCGCGGTTACAATATTAGGGCTATTTACCAATATAACTGTCGATAATAGTAGCTCTAGCTATGTAATGAATAGTTTTCATGACTTTAGTTCATACTTTGGTAAAACCTTTGTATCTATGATTAAAGAGATTGCGATAGCACTATCGCCAATACTATTATTTGTTATTGTTTTTGAATGCTTTTTACAGCATGATAAAAAGAAAAATATTATCAAAATATTTATAGGTTTAGGGTATACTTATGTTGGCTTAGTCTTATTCTTAACTGGTGCGAACATGGGCTTTATGCCAGTTGGTAGTGTACTTGGTAGAACAATTGCCAGTCAAACCTTTAAGTGGGTGTTAATCCCTCTAAGTATGTTAATGGGATTCTTTGTTGTTATGGCTGAACCTGCAGTTCACGTTTTAAACAATCAAGTTGAAGAAGTAACTGGTGGTACTATCTCTAAACGTGTTATGTTATTTTCACTTGCGATAGGCGTTGCGATATCACTAGGTCTTGCGATGACAAGAGTATTATGTGATTTTTCAATTTGGTGGATTTTAATACCAGGATATAGTATTGCGATTATTTTATCACTAATTGTTCCAAAAATCTTTACATCAATTGCTTTTGACTCAGGTGGTGTTGCCTCAGGTCCAATGACAGCAACTTTCTTATTACCACTTGCAACAGGAGCATGCCATGAGATATATTCTCAAGACATTAAAATTCTAAGCAATGGTTTTGGAATCGTTGCCCTTGTAGCGATGACTCCATTAATCGTTGTTCAATTAGTTGGTTTAATCTATAAGATTAAATTACAAAGAGCTGAAGCTACTAAAGAATTACCATATGAAGATGTTATTGAATTCGACTTAAATGGTCTAAATGAGGTGGATTATGAATAATGTTCCTAATGGCTTAAGATTAATAGTTACCATTGTTGATAGAAAAAAAGGAAAGAAAGTTGTAAATCTTTTCGAAAAACTTGGATGCATATATCACCATACCATTCTTGGTTATGGTACTGCCCCAATTGAAATCTTTGACTATCTAGGCTTTGGTAAAATTGAAAAAGATGTAGTACTAAGTATTGCGGATGAAAACATGGTACCATTTATGTTTGATGCATTAAGACAAGAACTTGACTTTGCATCTCCAGGTCATGGTATCGCATGCTCTATACCAATTAAAAGTGTAGACAGTTCTAGAGCATTACAAGAAATCTTAAAGAAAGGCGATAAATAGGTATATATATGAAAGATATGATAATTATTATATGTAATAATGGTTCAGCCGCAGATGTTATGGAACTTGCCAAATCACAAGGAGCAGGTGGAGGAACTATTATTAAAGGAAGAGGATCAGCAAGTAAAGATATGCAACACTTTTTAGGTATTACCATTCAACCTGAAAAAGATATTATCTTAATTGTAACTGAACCTGAAACTAGAAATAATATAATGAAAGAAATCTCATCTAAAATGGGTATCGGAACAAAAAGCCATGCTATTTGCTTCTCAGTCCCAGTTGATGCGACAGTTGGATTAAAAGAAAACTAAAATAAATAAAATATAAAAGCAAAAAAATCTGGAAAAATCCAGATTTTTTATTATGCTCTTGATGAGTATTTACCATCCCAAGTAGTAACGATAATCTTATCACCTTGGTTGATAAACATAGGAACTTTAACAACTAAACCAGTTTCAACTGTAACTTCTTTTAAAGCATTAGTTGCAGTGTTACCAGCAACAGCAGGAGTACTTTCAGTAACTTCCATAACCATTTTTTCTGGCAAGTTAACACCTAAAATTTCAGTTCCATAGAATACGATTTCAACTGTCATACCTTCAATTAAGAATTTAGATTCCCATTTTAATCTTTCAGCAGGAATTTCAACTTGGTCGTAACTTTCTAAATCCATAAAGCAATAAGTGTCACCACCATATAAGAATTGGTGTTTACGTTTTTCAATAATTGCTTGTTCTAGTCTTTCACCAGCATTGAAAGAATATTCAATATTACTACCAGTACGTAAATTTTTAAGTTTTGTTTTTACGAATGCTTGACCTTTACCTGGTTTTACATGTTGGAATTCAATAATTTGGAAAATTTGATTGTTATAAAGAATGGTTAAACCAGTTTTAAAATCACTTGTATCAATCATTATTTCGCCTCCTATCAATTATTAATAATCAAATACTTTAATATTATATATTATTTTTACGCTTTTTGCAAGTTGTATAAACTTTTTTATGAGAAATTCAAAAAAATGAGTTAAAACACTTGCATTATTAAATACATTGTGTTATAATATTAAGGCGTTTTGAGATAGTATATATTATGCGGGTGTGGTGAAATTGGCAGACACGCTAGACTTAGGATCTAGTTCTTCGGAGTGCAGGTTCAACTCCTGTCACCCGCACCATCTTAAAACATTATACCGTGGGTCCTGTGGTGTAGCGGTTTATCACGCCTGCCTGTCACGCAGGAGATCGCGGGTTCGATTCCCGTCAGGACCGCCATTATGCGCGCATGTAGTTCAATTGGATAGAATACTTGACTACGGATCAAGGGGTTGTGGGTTCGAATCCTGTCATGCGCGCCATCTTATTTTATTTAAATCATAAAAACAACATCGGGACTTAGCTCAGCTTGGTAGAGCATCTGGTTTGGGACCAGAGGGTCACAGGTTCGAATCCTGCAGTCCCGACCATTAATTTTATATGCGGGCGTTGTTCAATGGTAGAACTTCAGCCTTCCAAGCTGACTATGCGGGTTCGATTCCCGTCGCTCGCTCCATAAGAAAAACATAGGTTTGATACAAGTTGTATCAAACTTTTTTTGCAAATGAGAAGCTTTATCCTTTTTACCAACAAACTATAGTGTCTTGTAGAAGTGTCAAACGGCATTTTTACAAGGCTCTTTTCTTTATATATTGCTACGAAACGAAAGATATTGGTTTACAAAATTTTCATTTAGTTTCGACATTATTCCGCAATCTATTTGTAATTTTTTCAAAAAAGTGCTATAATTTTACATATAATTTAATACTTTGCATGGGGGAATGAATTATGAATATTGACTATCCTGCAACTATAATCAAATTAAGAGCAATCCTAAATTTATCTCAAACGGCTTTAGCTGAAATTTTAGGCGTTTCTTTTACTTCGGTTAATAGATGGGAAAATGGCAAATATGAGCCAACAAGACTTGTTAAAGAAAAAATTAGATTGATATGTGAGCAAAATAGCATTCAAATGGAGGTAGTTAAATAATGAAAAATGAAAAACAGATTGATGTATTGTGGGACGATAATCCAGTAGATGTTACTTCTGAAGCTAATTTTATATGGAGTATTGCTAATAAGTTAAGAGGAACTTACATGCCTGATAAATATGGAGACGTAATTATTCCCATGACCATTCTTAGAAGATTTGAATGTGCATTGGCTTCTACAAAGGCAACTGTTATCGAAACATATGAAAAGAATCCTACAATTCCTGCATTAGCATTGGAAAGGAAGTCTGGATTCCAATTCTATAACACTAGTCACTATGATTTGAAAGAACTTCAAAACGAATCAGATAAGTTGTCTGAGAACTTTAATAATTATATTGAAGGCTTTTCTTCTAATGTTCAAGACATTATGAAGCAATTAAAACTTGCTGATCATATTAAAACAATGGATGAAGGTGGCTGTCTTCTAACTGTTGTAAAAGCTTTTTCAGAACTCGATTTAAATCCTGCAACTTATGATTCCATTAAAATGGGATATATTTTTGAAAATCTGATTGGCCGCTTCTATCAAAATGTGGATGCTGGACAATATTACACTGGTAGAGACATTATCAAGTGCCTTGTTTCGATTTTAACAGCTGAGGGTAGCGATGATATTTTTGAAGACCATAAGGTTATCACTGTTTGTGACCAAGCATGTGGAACTGGCGGTATGCTTTCAACAGCTTATTCATACTTAAAACATATAAACCCATCCGCTGATGTTCGCTTATTCGGACAAGAGTATATGGGGCCATCTTATGCCATCGGGCTTGCTGAAATGTTAATCAAAGGCCAGGATGCTAAAAACTTCCGTCATGCCGATACATTCAAAGAGGATTGCTTTAAGGACACTAAGATGAGGTTCGTCATCGAAAATCCTCCGTTTGGTACTCCTTGGTCTGGTAAGGACGCAAAAGAAGGTCAGGAAAAAGCCGTAAGGGATGAATTTGCGAAGCGCGCCACTGGACATAGCCGATGGGGAGCAGGGCTTCCTGGCGGAGGTGATTCGCAACTTATCTTTATGCAATCTGCCATCGATAAAATGGATGATAAAATCGGGCGTGCTGCTATCATCGAAAACGGATCTCCATTATTCACGGGTGGCACGGCTTCAGGCGAAAGCCAGATTAGAAGATGGATGCTTGAAAACGATTTGATTGAAGCGATCATCGCCCTTCCAACTGATTTATTCTACAACACTGGAATTCAAACTTATGTGTGGATTCTTTCAAAAAACAAGAGAGATGTCAGAAAAGGAAAAATCCAACTTATCGATGCATCTGGCATTTATCATAAACTCCGTAAAGGCTTAGGCTATAAAAAGAACGAATTAACACCTGAAGATAGAAAGAAAATAACTGAATTATATGTTAATTTTGAAAACAACGAGTTTGTTAAAATCTACGATAACAGTGAGTTCATCTATCGCGAGTATACTGTAATGCAGCCTTTGCAAAGAAGCTACGCAATCACAGAAGGGAGAATTGAAAGCATGATTCAAAAAGGCGTTTTAAGCTCAATCTATGATGAAGGCAAGGTTTATGAACTCGAAAACAGCATCGAAACTGACTCTGAAAAGAAAGCTAAAGAATTGAAGACTCTTAAGAAGTTGAAGGAAAACAAACCTCTTTATGATTCTCTTTTAGAAACATTAAGAAGCAATCTTTCTGACAAGGTGTTTTACAGACTTTCCGATTTCGAATCCGTCATCAAGAAGATATTAGTTGGCTTTGATAAAAAGATTATTTCTAAAGTGATTGATGGACTTTCTGTCATGGATAAAAAAGCAGAAATCCACAAAGACAAAAAAGGCATCGTTTACGATACAGAAACCAAAGATACAGAAATTGTAAAATGGGATGAGAAAATCGGCGATTATATGGCAAGAGAAGTTCTTCCACATATACCTGATGCAAAAGCCTTCTTTGAAGCCGAAGACGAGAATGCGACATTCGAGGATGACATGCTTGCCAAGAAAGTGAAGATTGGAGCTGAGATTCCGTTTACAAGATATTTCTATAAATACCAAGAACCAACACCAAGCGAAGACTTATTCAAAAGATTCAAAGAATTAGAAAACATTGTTCGTGAGAAAATTGATGGATTGTTTTAGGCGGTGACACCATGAGAGAAATGAAAGATAGCGGCAACAAATGGATAGAGATTATCCCATGCGGTTGGTCTATAGATAGGTTCAAACATTGTACTGTTTTATATACTGGTAACAGCATTAAAGATGAGCGTAAAAATGATTATGAGGACGCATCTTTTGCCAAACCATACATATCATCAAAAGACATTAATAGGCTTTTTTCTACTATTAATTATGAAAATGGTTTATATATAAAAAATAACGATTATTCTTTCAAAGTGGCAAGAAAAAATGATATTTTGATGTGCATTGAAGGTGGCAGCGCTGGTAAGAAAAAAGCAATGCTGAATCAAGATGTTTGTTTTGTAAATAAATTATGTTGTTTTCACTCTAATTATAAAGTAGAGCATAAATTTTTATTTTACTATCTTTGTAATCCAGCGTATGAAGATGAATTTAATTACAATATAACTGGTATGATTGGAGGCGTTTCTGTTTCCCAATTAGGCGATTTAAACATTGCGTATCCTGAAATTGACGAGCAAAAAAAAATAACCGCCTATCTTGATGAACAATGCAAGAAAATCGATGAAATAATGGTTGATATTCAAAACCAAATTGACACACTAGAGGATTACAAGAAATCAGTTATTTCCGAAGCAGTCACAAAGGGGCTTGATCCTGATGCAGCAATGAAAGACAGCGACGTTAGCCACATTGATAGCATTCCGTCTCATTGGAAAACATTAAAGCTAAAATATGCATCAACATTAAAAGGAAGAATTGGCTGGCATGGTTTAAGAACAGAAGAATATCGAGACGAAGGCCCATATCTTGTAACTGGAACTGATTTTAACAAAGGTTATATCAATTGGAGTAGTTGCGTTCACGTTTCGAAGGAAAGATTTGAACAAGACAAAAACATCCAATTACAAGAAAATGATTTGTTAATAACGAAGGATGGTACCATAGGTAAAATTGCAATGGCAAAAGAATGTCCCACTGAAGTTTCGTTAAATAGCGGCGTGTTTATAGTTAGAAATAATCGTAAATACCGATATATTGATAAATTCTTTTATTACATTATTTTATCAAAGCAATTTTCATTGTGGTTTGAATTGTCTCAACGCGGTAATAGTACTATAAAACATCTAACGCAAAAAAATTTTTATGAATTTATTTTCGCGTATCCGCCAATTGAGGAACAAACTCAAATAGCTAATTTTCTCGATGATAAATGCGGTAGAGTGGATTCAATCATAGAAGATAAGAAAGCACAATTAGAAACTATTGAGAATTATAAGAAGTCCCTGATTTATGAATATGTAACGGGCAAGAAGGAGGTACCAGAAAATGAGTAAGGTATTAACTGAAAAACAATATCAAAGATATATCATTGATTATTTGGTAAGTAATAATGAATATATCGAAAGAAGCGATTCTAACTTTGACAGATATTATGCAATTGATAGAGAATTACTCTTTAAATTTTTGAGTGATACTCAGCCTCATGAAATTGCAAAGTTAAAGAAGATTTATAAGGACAAATTTGAAGAAACTTTAATCAATGTAATCAATAATCAGATTACAAGCAGCAAGAACTCTTTACTTGAAACATTGAAGCATGGCGTTGAGCTTTCCAATGTGAAGCTAAACTTAATGTACACGAAGCCTGCCACGGAGTTCAACAATTTTTTGAACAAGAAATATACGCAAAACATCTTTTCTGTTACGGAAGAAGTATATGCAAAAGATGATGAGAGAATTGACCTTGTTATCTTCTTGAACGGTTTTGCGATTATTTCGTTTGAGCTCAAATGCAATGCTTCTGGACAAAACTACGAGAATGCTATTATTCAATATAGAACTGATAGAGATCCAAAGACCAGACTATTCTTATTCAAGGCTGGTTGTATTGTGAACTTTGCAATGGACCTTGAAGAGGCCTATATGACTACCAAGCTTTCTGGAATGTCTACATATTTCTTGCCATTCAATAAAGGAAATGGTGAAGGAATAGAAACAGGAAAGGGCAATCCATTAAATCCTGATGGCTTTGGTGTTTCTTACATTTGGGAAGATATTCTTAAAAAGGACAGCCTCATTGAAATTCTTTCTAAGTTCGTGTTTGTTGAGAGAATCGAGAAAGAAGAGAACGGAAAGAAAAAGCTAAAGGAGTCTATCATATTCCCTAGATATCATCAGCTTGATTGCATTAGAAAAACGCTTGCTGATGTTATGGAAAATAAGTCTGAAATGAATTATCTGATTCAGCACAGCGCAGGATCAGGTAAGACTTACACTATTGCTTGGCTTGCTCATAGACTTGCCACATTGCATGATGCTGACAATAAGATTATTTACGACAACATTGTAATCGTTACTGATAGAGTTGTCGTTGATAGACAACTACAAAAGGCGGTAGGCGCTATTGAACATAAGGTCGGACTTATTAAGGCAATGGACGATAAGTGCTCTTCGGCTGATTTGAAGGAGGCATTGGAAGGCAACACAAAGATTGTTGCGACAACCATCCAAAAATTCTTATACATCGCTGACGTTGTAAAAGGATTAAAAGATAAGAAGTTTGCGGTTATCATTGATGAGGCACATTCTTCCACATCTGGAAAAGATATGGCTGCAGTTACTAAAGCTCTCGGTTCAGACGTTAACTACGAAGATGATGCTTTCAATATGGACGCTGAGGATCTTATTTCCGATGAAATTTTCAAGCATGGAAAACAAAGCAATGTTTCTATGTTCGCATTTACAGCAACTCCAAAGCATACAACGCTTGCTATATTTGGTAGATTAAACTCTTTCGGACAATATGAAGCTTTTCATCTTTATTCAATGAAGCAAGCAATAGAAGAAGGTTTTATTTTAAATGTCCTTCAAAGTTTTACTCCTTATCAGACTTTCTACAAAATAAATAAGGAAATTGAAGAAGATCCAAAGTTCCAAAGCAAGAAAGCAAAGAAGAAGATTGCTAGGTTTGCAATGCTTCACGAAACGAACATTGCTCAAAGGATAGAAATTATCATTGAACACTTCAGAGATGTAGTCTTAAAAGACCAGCCTTGGGGTAAGGCAATGGTGGTTACTGGATCAAGAGCCGAAGCAGTAAAATATTATGAGGCTTTCCAAAAGTATGTAGCAGAAAAAGGATATACAGATGTTCATCCGCTTGTTGCTTTCTCTGGCAAGATCACCGAGCAACAATTGGGCGTTTCCGATGATACTGAGAAGTATTTTACAGAGTCATCTATCAATGGCTTCAGCGATGATTACACGCCTAATAAGTTTGATAAAGAGAATTATCAAGTTTTGCTTGTTGCAAACAAATATCAGACTGGATTTGACCAACCAAAGTTATGTGCAATGTATGTTTTGAAAAAACTAACTGGAATTGCTGCTGTTCAAACTTTGTCAAGACTTAATAGAATATGTCCGCCTTATAATAAAAAGACATTTATCCTTGACTTTGTAAACAACATTAATGATATTCAAAATGCTTTCAAACCTTACTATACATCAACCATTTTATGCAATACCGTTACGCCAGAATTGGTATACGAAATTGACCAAAAAGTTGATAGCTATAACTTGTTTACTGTTGATTCATCATTTGAAGCAAATGAGATATTCTATTCTGACAAATACACCGATAAGCAAAAGGAAACAAAAATAACGTTTTATCTATCCAAGGCAAAAAAGCACTTTGAAAAAATGGATGTAAACAATCAGAGGGAACTTTATTTTACTCTTAGAAAGTTTGTTCGTTTCTATGAGTTCCTACTTCAAGTTTCTTCTTTCAATGACGTGGATTTGCATAAGAAGTATAACTTCATTGTTTGGCTATTGCCTTATTTGAAAATAGGCAAGCCTGGAGATGGATTTAGTCTTAAGGGAATGATTCAAGCAACTAATTTCTATCAAAAGAAAGGAACTGAAGTAAAGACTGGAAAGATTGATTCAGATCCGTACGTTAACTTGCCAACAGCTGAAACATTTAACCTTACTGAAGATGAAGAACAGAGACTTTCCGATATTATCAAAGAAGTAAATAGCAAAACAGGAAAGTCGTTTGATAATGATGTGGCCTTTAAAGCTGCATTGCAAATCAGGGATTTATTAAAGAAGAATCCTAATTTGATTGCCAGTGCAAAAACTAATGGGTTGAATGACTTTGAATTTTCATTCTATTCAGGAATTGATGACGCATTGGTTGATGGCTTACAACAAAACCAAGAATTCTTCACGATGCTTTTGAATAATACTGAAATCAAAAAAGATGTTCTAGGTATATTCTTGAAGAGCATTTATGAAGACTTAAGAAATGACAAGAAGGATGATTAATATCTGTATTAATGTCGATCCAGCTTACAAACATTTATTTGCGTGAACAAGAAAACAATATTTTGAAAGAATTTAATACAAATCCAGTGAATGCTGTAATTACATACAAAGGTAAAGAAGATGACAAATCAGGGATGGGTATTTATGAGCATTACTCAAAGAAAAGAACTAGACGATATTATCATATATAAAAATACGACTCTCCTTAATCTTGCGTTGACAGTACATATTCTTTCTAAAAACTTTGCTCTTAATAAAGCTATTGTAAAATACCTTGAAAATAAAGTATATATAGATGCCAAGAAAATATCTAATGAAACTGGTAGATATGACATAAAGAATGGCAATACTTCTAAGAATAGCCCATTATCACCTGAAGATAAAATTAGAGCAGGCGAATACTTTGAACATATTAAAGATTTATGTGATGTTTTAAGTTATAAAGTGTTTGATTCGTATATTAATGAAGAAGAGCAAACATCTGTAGAAGATTTATTCTTTATTAATAAAGGCACTATAGATGCCAAAGGCAAGCTTACTGATGAAGATTTTGTTGTCATTAAAGGTTCTAAGGTTGTACATTCATTTACAGTAGAAACAACACAATGATTTAAGGATTCTAGAAAGAAGCTTAGAGATGACGGAGTAATAGTGGATGATGAGTTTACTAAATGTACAATCAATTAAAGATTTAGAAGAATAAATAATAAGAAAGTATATTGGGGAAAATTATATGAATATAAAAATCAAAAATTATAATGGTATAGAATCATTAGATTATGACTTAGAAGAAGGAAAAGTGAACTTTCTTTTTGGAATTTCAGGTGCTGGAAAGAGTAGTATAGCAAGTGCTTTGGTTGATATTGACCTAGATTCACATGTTACTGTTGGCAAGACAATAAATGATTTGCATGTTAAAGTTGATGGTAACGATGTTGATTACAATAAATTTAAAATGTTTAATTTAGATTACATGAATGATATCCTAATTGATAAGCAAAATGGTTCAGATATTTATAATATTTTATTTGGCGATGGTGGTCAAATAGCTAATTGTAAGACTAATTATGAAACAGCAATATCGGATTTGGTATCAATAAAGAATGATTTAGTTAATGCTATTAATTATATTTCAGCTTTAGTAAAAGAACTCAAACTTAGCACTATTTCTAAGAATACACAGTTTGGAGCAAAGAGCTTGAATATTGTAATGGAAAAAAATGCGGCTAAAGTTCCGAGCTATAGGAATGCAATTACATATAATTCGTCTCAAATAAAATGGATGAAAGATGGTACAGGTATGCCATCATATACAAATGGAGTATGTCCATTTTGTTCTAGAAAAATGACTCAAAATAGAATAAATAAAATAGCTAAATTGATTATATTTGATTCTAAATCTTATGAAAAAATTAATGCTCAAAGTGGAATATTTACTTCACTTGGATTAAGGGCACCAGATTGGAAAAAGAAAAGAGAAGTAAATGAATTTAATAAAAAATTATTAAAGTATTATGTTGTTAAATCAGAATTAGAAAAGTTTAATTCATATATTGATATAGCATCTTCGATGGAAATCCAAAATATAAATATTGTTGTGGAAAAACCATCAAAACAACTTAATGAATTATACCCTAATATTTCATCTGCTGTAACCACATTTAACAGTAAGATTTTAAGCGTTAAGCAAACTTTAGGAAAGTTAAAAGCAGAAACACAAAAAGTGATAAATCAGAATTCTGAAATAATTAATAAAAAGATGGATTTGTTAGGTATCCCATATAAATTTATTAAGCAAAATATTGATGAAGAAAATAAGAAAGCAGGGTATAAAATTTGTCATATTTTAGATACAAACAAGGATACTGATAGAGTTCGTAATCTTTCTTTTGGTGAGAAGAACTTAATTGGTTTATTATTGTTTCTACTGGCTAATGAGAATCATCCAGGCTTAATAATAGATGATCCTGCAAGTTCTTTCGATGAATACAGAAGAAAAGTAATATTTGATATGATTTATGATTTACATAAAAATAGTACAGTGTTAGTTCTATCTCATGATCCTGTATTTGCAAAATATGCTGTATTTCACCGATTTGATTCATCAGAATTGGTTAGACAAAAGAAATCACTTTCTGAATTAAAACTAAAATTTTTAAATGATACAGGTAAGATTAATTTTATGGAATCATATGCAGATTCTATTATTAAAGATATTAAATTAGATGATTTTGGTAATTTGTCGGACTTTGTATTAAATAGATTAAGTTCTCTTCCTCAAGAAATCAATTATCAAACAGCAATAAATTTAAGAATTTTCTTTGAATTAAGAAAAAAGAAAAATCCACTAGTTTATGGGTATCTTTCAGCTATAATTCATAAAGTGGATTATGCTATTATTCAAACCGAAATTACAAATAAAGGAAAATGCGAGAGTGATTTGGTAAATATTATTAATAATGAAACTGGTTTTACGTATAGTTTGCTTGCTAATGATTATTTATCAAAAATTAATAATTTTACTTATTTAGATTTTGAAAAAATTGTTAAGTGCCGTGAATTGTTAAATTCAAGAAGTAAGAAGGATAAGGTACTTAAGGATGAATTGAGTAATATCATTCATATGAATTCAGCACATGCGATTTGTTTAAATCCTTATTCTTTCAACTACTTTTCAAAATATGTAAAGAATTATATTGATAATAATTAGATAATTTAAAGGTTAGATATATTATTTTCTAACCTTTTTTCTTTTATATGTAAATTTAACCGATTTATCGCACCTAAAAAATGTATAAATAAATATTTTTATTGTCACCTTGATAGATGTATGATTAGTTCTTGTCTCTTTTAATTTTGCCCTCTTTGATAAGCTTTTCTTTTTCAGCTTTTATGCGTTCTAACAGTACTGAAGCAGGTTTATCATTAGGATCTTGTTTTACTAACTTACCCTCAATAGTATATTGAAGTATTGATTTCTTTAGTCTATCTGGGAATTCTTGTTCAAGTAATGATAACTTTGATTCAGCTTTTCCGTACTGATGAATTAGAGGTTCAAATAAATTAATTTTTTCAACGATTCTTTTTTGCTCTTTTAATGCAGGAAGTGAAATTAAAAAAATTTTAATGTGTTTATGCTGACATCATTAATAATTCCAGATGGAGAAGATTTGAAATTTGGCAAGAATTCATTTGATTGTAAGGTGTTGAATAAATATAAATCAGAAATAATAATTGTATCAAAACGGGCCAATTTATTTCCAAAACATACATCTCTGCCTGTAATTGCAATTTTTCTTCCAATACTTCTACCTTAAATAAACATTAAAACTTTTTCAGATGGTGCAATTTTAAATGTTGAATCATATAGAATATTTACACCATTATTATAGACAATCGTTCTATCAAAACCAACATCTTTGGTAGCTATAAAATTTCTACCATCAACGCCCATATATTTCTTTCTTTTTTCTTCCTCATTGATGCTATTTCCAGTATAAATATTAGCCAAAGATTTTAATCTAATCAAGTCCAATTATCAGGAATGCCAAAAGTCAAATTCTCAAGTTTTACAGGCTCATTATTGCCTATCTTCTCATAATAATAATTATCGTAATATTGGACCATTATGGGCCTAAAAAGACCTCGATGGATTGCAGTAATTTGGCTCAATTTTTGTTATAATTTATACAAGCAGTCTAGAATGCTTAGGGGCATTGATTATTATCCGCTTGTGAGACTGAATCGTCGATAGGGTAGTGCTTAGGATCACGTTAAAAGACTAGCGCACATTCGAGAACGGAAACAGTTACGGACTTTCTAACTTGTTGGAAGTTTTTTTCTTTTTCAACTGTACGCACTTTTAGAGGGGTATATGCAAATTGTATCAATATAGGTAGTTCCACACATTGAAAATACAAGTGGTACAGTATATGTATCATTTTTTTATTTTATGATTTTACTCTTCAAAGTTTCTTCAAAAATACCCGACTATTTATTTTTATATATGCGATAATTTTTTTACATTTTTAAACTACAAACTAGAAATATAATCTACTTTTGCACTAAAAGTGCAACCATTTTTGGTTGCAAATTAAAAATGCAACCAAAAACGGTTACTTCAAAAATACGATTAAAAATAGAATGGCATAACGATGAAGATAGTATGTATTTTTTGTATAGGCTTAAGATAAAAGATTAAAGCTATTATATATATTATTCTTATTAAGTATTTTACTAAAATACTTGAATTGTTTAATGTAGTATGATAAGATTACATCATAAGTTATAGAATATTTTTATGTTACTGTTAGGAGTACACTATGAATTATTTGACGGTTTGTCAATCATCGTGCACAAAATTGTGCCCTAGATTAATGGGTTT
>SAMEA104315439__coassemble_177_pt1 | contig 35246 bp, 29 predicted proteins | sample SAMEA104315439__metabat2_low_PE_048 | metagenome-assembled genome bin SAMEA104315439 (sample SAMEA104315439) | gut metagenome | biome: Monkey gut; feature: monkey-associated habitat; material: faeces | place: China | collected 2013 | reverse complement strand
AAAACCCATTAATCTAGGGCACAACTTTGTGCACGATGATTGACAAACCGTCAAATGTTAATAACACAAAAAATATTATATATATTAAAAGAAAGAACAGCCAAAGCTGTTCAGTATTTATTCTTCTTCTGTTATTAATGTATAGTTAGAAAACTTATGTTTATAAATTCCTACTGTACAGTTATAGTCTCTTGGTTTTCTAGGATCATCTTTGCTGTATCTACTTACAGTTATTTCGTACATTGTTTTATTTTCAACATCTTTTGTAAGTGCATAAAAGATATGATAGAAACCCGATTTAACTAATCCTTCATCTTGTGGACTATCATACATCAAATAATCTTTTGGATCTTTAGATAAATGTAGGGTACGATGTAGTGTATACATTTCTTCATTACCATCGTATGCATAAAATTTATATATTTCTTTATTATCAAGCATTTTAAGAACTTCTACCACAAAATCATCAGCGGATGCATTACTAGGTATATTCATATTACATTTTTTATATCTACTATCAGTAATGGATTTTACTTTGCAATAATCTTTCGCACCAGGAACTTTTGGTAAACCCGTAAGTCCCACTTCTGCTAATTCTTTGTTTGAAAAATATTGATATCTTATCATACATGATGTAAGAAATGTCATCGATAGTATCATCATAATAAATAAAGCGCTAATTTTGAATAATTTAATTTTTCCTTTCATATTCTTCTTCTCCTTTACACTAATAGTATACTATCTATGCATTTTTTAAACAATACCTTTTATACTAGATGGCATTTAATATGGACTAGGAGGCATAAATAAAAAGTGAAAAACTCTTCCCAATATTTGAGAAGAGCTTAATACCTACTAGATTGACATAATGTCAGATTCTTTAGTTTTAGCTAATTGATCTACTTTTGCGATAAAATCATCAGTTACTTTTTGAACTTTATCACTAGCACGTTTTACTTCATCTTCAGAAACTCCATCTTTTTCAAGTTTCTTTAAAGCTTCCATTTGTTCACGGCGAATATTACGAATTGCTACTTTACAGTTTTCCGCATATTTTTTAGATTCTTTAACTAATTCTTTTCTTGTTTGTTCTGTTAATGGAGCAATTGGAATTCTAATTAAATCACCATCATTTAGTGGATTAAATCCTAAATTAGCAGTTTGAATTGCTTTTTCAATTCCTCTTAAGATTGATTTGTCATAAGGTTTAATTACTATTGATTGAGGATCGGGAGCTGAAACATTAGCAATTTGGTTAATTGGCATTTGTGAACCATAATATTCAACTGTAACGCCATTTAAAATGCTTGGATTAGCTTTACCAGTTCTAATACCAGTAAAATCTTTTTTAAGAGATTCAATTGACTTTTCCATTTTTTGTCCACATTGTTCAATAATTTCGTTTGTCATTTTCTTTTCCTCCTATTTTCGTTATTTAGTAATTAATGTTCCAATTGTTGGTTCCTTAACTACTCTAGTTATATTGCCTTTTACACTCATGTCAAAGACAATTATTTTTATATCATTTTCGTTACAAAGAGTTGCGGCAGTGAGATCCATAACGTGTAAATGTTTGTTAATAACTTCATCATACGTTAAGGTATCAAATCTTTTGGCATTCTTGTTAACTCTAGGATCATCATCGTAAACGCCATCAACACCATTTTTGGCCATCAATATCATATCAGCACCAACTTCAGCAGCCCGAAGAGCAGCCGCAGTGTCAGTTGAAAAGAATGGACTTCCCGTACCACCACCAAAGATTACAACCATATGATTGTCAAGATGGCTTAAAGCTTTTCTTCTAATATATGGTTCAGCAACACTTGGGGCTGAAAGTGAAGACATCACTCTTGTGTTTACGCCAAGAGATTCAAGAGCATTTTGAAGGGCAAGTGAATTAAGAATAGTTCCAAGCATACCCATATAATCGGCACTTGCTCTTTCCATTCCATTTTCTTCAGCATCACGGCCACGCCAGATGTTGCCAGCTCCTACAACAATTCCTAAATCAATTCCTAGATCAACTAAGTTTTTTATTTCTTCAGCTATTTCTTTTACTTTTACAGCATTAATACCAATTCCATTTACACCAGATAAGGCTTCACCACTTAGTTTAAGAATGACTCTTTGCATAATGATTCTCCTTTGGATTAATTATTTATTTGCTTTCGCAGCAGCAGCTTGTGCAGCTACTTCAGCAGCGAAATCGTCATTACGTTTTTCCATTCCTTCACCAACTTCATAACGAACATATGCAACAGCAGCACTGTTTTTGCTCTTTAAATATTGGCCAACTGTAATGCTTGGATCTTTAACGAATGGTTGATCAACTAAGCAAATTTCTTTTTTAAACTTAGCAAGACGACCCATAGCCATCTTTTCAATAATGTTAGCAGGTTTAGATGCGTTAGCAGGATCATTTGCAATTTCAGCTTTAATAACTTCTGCTTCATGGTCTAAATCTTCTTGACTAATTGAAGCTTCATCAAGATAACGTGGATTGTACATTGCAACATGCATACAAATGTCTTTTGCTACTAAAGCATCAGTACCTTTAATTACAGATACAACAACAATTTTACCACCATTGTGTTTATAAACACCAAATACTTCATCATCAGCTTTTTCAATTCTTACAACACGGCGAAGACTAATTTTTTCACCGATAATAGCTGTTGCAGAAATAACTAAATTTTCAACTGTTTGTCCTTCGTATGTAGCTTCTAAAGCACATTTTTCACATGCAACATCGTTTGCAACACATGCAGCACCGATTTGGTGTAATAATGTTAAGAATTTTTCATTCTTTGCAACGAAGTCAGTTTCTGAATTTAATTCAAATAAATAAGCTTTATTACCATTAATTGCAACATCGCATAAACCTTCAGCAGCAATTCTTGATGCTTTTTTAGCAGCTTTTGCGATACCTTTTTCACGTAGCCAGTCAGCAGCTGCATTTAAATCGCCATTACATTCTGTAAGAGCTTTTTTGCAGTCCATCATACCAGCACCAGTTTTTTCTCTTAATTCTTTAACTAGAGATGCACTAATCATCAGTTGTTCCTCCTAATGAACTATTCTTCTTTATTTTCTACTGCTTCTTTAACTTCAGCAGCTTCAACTTTTTCTTCAACCTTAACAGGTACTTCTTCTACTTTTTCTTCAACTTTTTTTGCAGGACGAGGTTTACGAGGTTTTGCTTCTTTTGGAGCTCTAACTTCTTTTGGAGCAGGTTCTTCTACTTTTTCTTCTTCTGGTAATACATAAGGTTCAACAGCAACGCCATTACCTTCAAGTACGGCATTAGCCATAACACCAACGATTAAACGAACAGCTCTTACACCATCATCGTTTGCAGGAATTACATAATCAACATCATCTGGATCACAGTTTGTATCAACTAGTCCAAATACTGGGATGTGTAATTTACGAGCTTCAGCAACTGCATTGTGTTCAGTCTTAGGGTCTACTACAAATAGAGCGCCTGGAAGTTGTTGCATTTCTTTAATACCACTGAAGAAACCTTCAAGTTTAGCTTGTTCTTTTTTATATCCAGCAACTTCTTTTTTAGTTAATTTTTCAAAAGTACCATCTTTTTCCATTTCTTCAATTCTGTATAATTTGGCAATTGATTTACGAACAGTTTTGAAGTTAGTCATAGTTCCGCCTAACCAACGTTTGTCAACATAATATTGACCAGCACGGATAGCTTCATCTTTAATGATGTCTTGAATTTGTTTACGTGTTCCTACGAATAATACTTTCGCATTATTGTTACGAACGATTTCAACCATTGCAGCATAAGCTTCTTCAATCTTATCTGCAGTTTTTTGTAAGTCAATGATGTATACACCATTTCTTGCATTAAAAATATACTCTTTCATCTTAGGGTTCCAACGGCGAGTATGATGACCGAAATGAACTCCTGCTTCTAGTAATTGCTTCATTGTAACTACTGGCATTTTAAATTTCCTTCTTTCTTTTTATTTTGTTTGGCCGCCAAAAGAGTCCACGTACACCGCCACTAATGCACTAGACGACGCACTCATCTTTTGTGTGTATTTTTTTGCCATTTGATATTTTACCACATTTTTGTTTTTTTAGCAACTAATATCACTTATAATTTACTAACTTCTAAGTAGTTTAAAAAGGACACCCTAAATTTTAGGTGTATCCTTTTATTAATTACTGTTAACATTTTTTCATTAAGGTAACAAAGGTTAGTCCTTCATGTTCTTCTTCAGTATCAATTATTTCAAAGCCTAGATGTTTATAAAACTCTAGATTATATTCTTCTTGAAGAATTGTATCAACATACCATGTTTTAACTTGAGGATTTTGACTAATAAAGTATTTTAATACTTCCGTACCATAACCTAGAGATTGATAACCATTTCGTAAATAAAACTGTGCAATTTGCATTATTTCGGGGCTATCAAGTTCAAATCCAAAGATTCCTCCAATTATCTCATTTTTATCACAATCTATGATTTTATAATATTGTCCAAAACGATACTTAATGTTAAATTCCATACGATGCAAACTCATATGATATGGGTTAGTATCAAAATCTCCATATTTATCGGCATATTTTTTGAATGCTTCTTTTTGAATTTTAAGCATTATTTTTGCATCTTCTAGTTGTACTTTTAAAAGTTTAATCATAATTTCTCCTTAATTTTCACTTTTTTAATTAACGATTATTTCCTTGTTGTCTTGGATGATTTTCCATATATGACTTCTTTAATTGTTCTTTTGATACATGTGTATAAATCTGTGTACTCGATAAATTAGCGTGTCCTAGCATTTCTTGAACACTTCTTAAATCAGCACCGCCATCAAGTAAATGGGTCGCAAATGTATGTCTAAGCATGTGAGGATGAACGTGTGTATGCTCTGCAGCATGATCAATAATATTATCTAAAATTACCCTTACTCCTCTTGTTGTAAGCGGTCCACCACGATGATTTACAAGTAAAAAATCATTGTTTTCTAGTTCACATTTTAAGACAAGTTCCGGTCTTGCGACTTCAATATATTCTCTTAAAGCTTTCACAATGTGTTGATTCATTGGCACGTATCTTTCTTTATGTCCTTTACCAAATACTTTAATCATTTCATTACTATAATCAATATCACTAGGGGTAAGGCTGCATAATTCACTAACACGGAGTCCTGAACCATACAATAATTCCATAATCAACATATCACGTTTACCGATTGCGGTAGAGGTATCAATTGAATTAAAGATATTATTTATCTCATTTGGATATAGTACTTTCGGTAAAACTTTATCTGCTTTAGGGGTTTCAATCGTTTCAAAAGGATTATCATCAACTATTCCTTCACGTTCAAGGTAGCGATAAAACGTTCTTAAGCTTGAAAGTTTTCTAGCTATACTTTTCTTTTTTAACCCTTCTGTCGTAGATAAATATGATAGATAATATCTTGGAACATTTGTTTTAGTAACCGTTAATAAGTTACCAAAATTATCACCTTTTAAGTATTCATAAAAGTCTTCAATATCTTTTATGTAATTTAAAACAGTATAATTAGAATAGTTTCTTTCTACCGCTAAGTAATTACGATACATTTCAATTGCTTCAAGCGATCTATCTACTTTTTCTTCTTTTTTGGTTTCTACTTGTTTTTTAGTTTTAACCGTAGGTCTGACATTTTTCCTGATCATAGGTCTTTTATTCATCTTTTAGATACTCCTTTATTTTAAGAAGAGCACGATTAGCATACGCTAGTTTTCTTTCTTTCTTTTTAGTAGCATCGCTTAATGGAGTAAAAATACCAAAATTTACATTCATTGGATTAAATTCTACGTGTGGTGTGCTAATATAACAAGCAAGAGCACCTAAAGCAGTTGTACTATCTAAATCAAGAATACTTTTACCATCTAGCACTCTTGCCATATTAATACCTGCTACAAGTCCACTTGCAGCTGATTCGACATATCCTTCAACGCCTGTCATTTGACCAGCAAAAAAGATATTTGGATCTTTAATTAATTGATAACCTTTGTTTAATAGCTTTGGTGAATTAATATATGTGTTGCGATGCATTACTCCATATCTCACAATTTCAGCATGTTCTAGTCCTGGAATTAACGCAAGTAATTTCTTTTGTTCGCCAAACTTCAAGTGTGTTTGAAAGCCAACAATATTATATAAGGTCTTTTCTTTATTATCTTCACGAAGTTGTACTACAGCATATGGCCAACGTCCGGTTCTTGGGTCATCAAGTCCAACCGGTTTCATCGGTCCAAACAATAAAGTTTGTTTTCCTCTTTTGGCCATATCTTCAACTGGCATACAGCCTTCAAATACTTTCATTTCAAATTCATGAGGAATAACTGCATCAGCATGAATTAAGAAGTCATAGAAAGTCTCAAATTCTTCTTTATTCATTGGACAATTAATATAGGCAGCTTCTCCTTTATTATATCTTGAAGCAATAAAGGCCTTACTCATATCAATTGATTCTTTGGTTACGATTGGAGCAACAGCATCAAAAAAATACATATAATCATGTCCAAGAAGTTTACCAATTTCTTCATGAAAGCTATCACTTGTTAAAGGTCCACTAGCAATAATAACTGGTCCTTCTGGTATCTTTGTTACTTCCTCATTAATAATTGCAACGTTATTCATTTCTTTTAGGGTATTTGTGATATAATCTGAAAACTTTGTTCTATCTACTGCAAGAGCACCACCGGCTTCAACTCTTGTTTCATCGGCAGCCTTCATAATGAGTGAATCAAACTGTCTCATTTCTTCCTTTAGTAGTCCCACCGCATTTTCAATACTTGCGGCACGAAGAGAATTACTACATATCATTTCTGCGAATCCCCCAGTTTGGTGAGCTGGGGTCATTTTACCTGGGCGCATTTCATATAATGTTACTTCATATCCTCTTTTCGCAAGTTGATATGTTGCCTCACTTCCCGCAAATCCTGCTCCTATTACTGTAACGTGTTTCATAATATCACCGCCTTATTATATATTATATCACGATTAAATCTTTTTTAAAAGAAAATCACTTTATGCGATATTTGCAAATCATTAAAAGTTTACTTAAATTAATAACTATATATATTCTATATTAATGTAACCATCTTTCTTATTTATAATATGACTACTATAATAATAAAAAGCCTCTACGGGCTTTTTATAATACAATTTTACTTCCAGCTTTTAACCATGATGAAGAATTAGATCTCAACAAGTCTTCAGCTGAACGATTAGTTTTTGATAGAATAGATTCAACAGTATCATCTTGTTTTACTATATACTTACTACTACGTGGTATTTTAACAATTTGATTACCAGTAAGATTTAATAATCCAAAGTCATTATATAAGCCAAGTGTTACTGGATCAATATCAAACTTTTTACCAATACTTTCAATTGTATCACCAGTTTTTGTGATATAATCTTCAAAATAATATTCAACGCTTTCTTTTTTCATCTTTGGCACTAATAAGACTTGACCAGGATATATTACCGTAGATGTAAGCATATTGACGTCTGTTAATTCATTGACCGATGTTTTATATGCTTTTGCGATAGTATATAGGGTATCTCCTTTTTTTACGGTATATTCTTCATATTCTACTCTTAAACTATAATCTTGAAAATCCATATTTTCCCTCCTCACGTTTAATATATGAGAAAGATCCAATATGTGTGATTAAACTATCTGTAAAATATAGATATTATTTTCCTTATAAATAAAAAAGACGTAAATAAATTAAAAATTAGTCTTCAATAGTAGAAGACTAATAGATATCGATTAATGTGAAAGGTAAGCAAACTTGAGACTTTGCACCTTTTATACTTATTTTTAATACTATCCCCTTTGTGATACCTGACAAGTGTGACACTTAGGTATAATATGCATAATCTACACAACAAAAATATTTTAAAACAAGGTTGATATAAAGCCTCAACAAAATTAAATGGGGTACTTTTTTCTATCAATAAACAAATATTTGCACCTCAATTGACTAATAAGCAATATTAATTTAATCTAATATAATATGTTGCCTTACCAATTCCTTCTTTTCTTATTTCACCTAAGTCACATAATTCTTTTAAACTTCTTTCAATACTTGTAGCTGATATTGAAGGAACAAGTTCTAATATATCTCTTTTCGTAAACTTACCCAACTTAGAATTAACTGCCATTCTAACAACTTCAATACTTGGTTTCTTATCTAAAACTAATTCTACTCTTTCTTCAAAATCATTATATGCACTAACAATTGTGCTTAAAATGTATTTTATAAATGGAGTAGCATCATCTTCGTTTTCATGCCAGCCAATTTGAGAATCGTATAATGCATCATAATATAAATCTTTATTCTTGGCTATTTTTGCTTCTAAAGATATATATTTACCTACATAATAACCAGAACGATATAAAAGTAGTGTTGTTAATAATCTTGACATTCTTCCGTTTCCATCAATGAATGGATGAATACATAAAAAATCATGAATAAATAATGGAATTAAAATCAGCGGATCTACTACACCTTCACCAAGAGCTCTATTATATTCATCACATAATTCTTGCATCGCAATTGGAGTTTCAAATGGTGATAATGGTGTAAATAATGTATATGTTTCTCCTTTTTCATTAGTAGCACTAATATAATTTTGAACATTTTTATATTTTCCGCCATATGAAGTTGATGTATGAGATAATAAAACTTTATGCAATTGAAGAATGAAATTTGGTGTAATTGGTATTGCATCAAAGTTCTCATGTACAATATTTAACGCATCTCTATATCCAGCAATTTCTTCTTCAGCTCTATTTTTAGGAGTTGTTTTTTCATTAACCAATTGTTTCAATCTAGTATTAGTTGTTCTAATACCTTCAATTTCATTAGATGATTCAGTACTTTGTATCTTCGCAATAATAACTATTTTTTCTAATTCTTCAGTTTTTTGTTTTAAAAACAATTGTTGTTTGCCTTTTTCTTCATGTATTTGTGTTAAGTAATTAATAATCTTGATATCCCATGTTTTATTTTTTAAGTTTGAATAGTTAAATTTCTTCATTTTTCTCACCTCCATTGTTGTTTACGCACCAATTATATCACTTTTGGAGAGAAAAATCAATTTTTTATGCTTAAACACATAGAAATTATTATAGTAATTCCATCATTTCATAAAACTTTCTCATATAATATAGTGGAAAATGAGAGAAACATTAATGAACATGCTTTAACTTTCTCCCCATCACAATTCTTTTCACCCAAATATAGATGTTTTAGGGAGTAAACATTATCATTGGCAATTACATAACTTGACCTTTAACCTCTTTGGAGTGATAGATAGACACGACTTTAAGGAGTTTTTTGTTGTCAACCACAAAATGAAATTTCCTTATAAAAAATAAAGAGCTTGTTCGTCTTATTGAAACGAAGCAAACTCTTTAAGTCATCTAGTTGATTAGGATAGTTTTACTCATTTTTTCAGTGATTTCATAGTTAAATTCTTTCTAGAAATTCACTTGGCTTAATTGCCGTTACTTTACTTTTGTTGTAGTCTTTGATATTTCTTGTAATGATATAGTTTGCTTTAATTCTATTTGCTTGTACGCTTTGGCTTGCATCCTCGTAGTCGTTAAACTCAAGGGCACTTGCACGTTTTAAGTCATCCGCTTTTAAGTCAACAATTTCAAAAATCAAAGATAGTTGTTCTAGAATTTCCTTAATTCTTTTTGTTTCCAATTCCTTATGCATTATATACATTATATTTGATATGGACAAAGCAGAAATATATTCTGTGACTTTCTTAACCTCACAGAGTTTGAAAACTTTAGACGAATCCTCTGCAAAATCCTTGCGGTTGCAAAATACATCAAGAATAATATTTGTATCAATCAATACTTTCATATTTTTTCATTCTTTCTGCCTTAATACTTTCTTCACTATAATCCCCCTTGAGCACACCAAGCAAAGAATCAGTAAGAAAAGACACACTTTTATCATAAGAAATCAATCTTGCAATTTCTTTTCCGTTACGCAAAATAATAACTTCATTCCCCGCTTGAACATATTGTAGATACTTTCCAAAATTGTTTTGTAGTTCTGTTGCAGATACGGTAGTCATATTCTCACCTCCTTGTATATCTAATATTATTATAACTGATTTTAGCTAATTTGTCAATGTTTTTTGAAAACTTTAAAAGGAAACTATTAGCAAAATATCATTTGCCACAATACAGTAAAAGATCTTTAGTGTAAATTTCATTTTAATTCTTCTATTTTAAATGTTGTATATCCTTCATAATAATAACTATGGTCTATGCCATTCATATATACTTCTCGACTTTCAATTTCATCTGACAAGGCATTTTTTAAGATATGCTTTATTTCGATATCTTTAATAGGACTTCTCTTTATTGCAAGTAGATAATCTTCCTTGTCAATCAAGCTCCAATCAACAACCATACCAAGTTCCTTCTTAAAAATCAAATCAAGCCATATTCTCGTTGCTCTGCCATTACCTTCACGAAAAGGGTGAGCAATATTCATTTCTACATATTTTTCTACTATTTCATCAAATGTTGATTGTGGCATTTTATCAATATTTTTAAGTGCACCTTTTAAATATATAACTGGTGCAAATCTGAAGTTACCCTTCGAAATATTTACTTCTCTTATTTTTCCCGCAAAATCGTAAATTTCATCAAATAAATATTTGTGAATGTGCGAAAGAGTTTTAAATGTTCCAACTGTTAATGTATCAAAATAACCTGTTTCAAACATTTCAAGAGCCTTTTTCTTGCTTATCTTTTCTTCCTCACGAGCAAGGTCAGTAGAATTTTCAATACCTAATTTATTCTCGAGTACCATCCAAAGCACCTCCATTTAATTGTAAAAATTCAAATATGATTGTATAATATTTCTCACATTTTGTCAATGATCTGTAGAAATTTATCATTTATGTGCTAGATTGTCTATATGAACACTTTGTTCAAAATTTTTAGAAAAACAGCATTAGAAATTTGTTTCTAATGCTGTTATTTTGTTATTTACCTAAGTTTTCTACTTCTTTAACTAGCTTTTGAGTAAATTCATCAAGTGGCATGTTAACTGATTCAGTTGTACCAAAATGACGATAAGTAATTGAATTTGTTGATACTTCACTATCACCTAAAACTAGAGTGTATGGAACTTTCTTAGTTTGGCTTTCACGAATCTTATAATTTAGTTTTTCTTCACGGTCATCAATTGAAGCTCTAATATTTTGAGCTTTTAGAGCTGCTAGAACAACTTCTGCATATTCTTTGTGAGCAGCATTATTAACTGGAATAATTACAACTTGTTTAGGAGCAAGCCATAGTGGGAAAGCACCAGCATAGTGTTCAATTAGGATACCAATAAATCTTTCAATTGAACCAAATAGAGCTCTATGAAGCATGATTGGACGTAGTTTTTCACCGTTTTCCGCAACATATGTTAAGTCAAATCTTTCTGGTAAATTCATATCTAATTGAATAGTACCACATTGCCAAATACGATTCATTGAGTCTCTTAGTTTAAAGTCAAGTTTAGGACCATAGAAAGCACCATCACCAGGATTTAAGATATATTTAATACCTTTCTTTTCCATTGCACTTGCAAGGGCAGCTTCTGCTTTATTCCAAGTTTCAAGTTTACCAATGTATTTATTTTCTGGTCTAGTTGATAATTCAATATGATATTTTAAACCGAAAACACTATATACTTGATCATATAAATCAATTAAACGGCCGATTTCTTCTTCAATTTGATCTTCTGTAATAAAGATATGAGCATCATCTTGAGTGAAGTTTCTTACTCTAAATAAACCATTAAGAGCTCCACTTGCTTCATGACGGTGTACTAAACCAAGTTCTCCAATTCTTAGTGGGAAGTCACGATAAGAATGGATTGAGTTTTTATAAACTAACATACCACCAGGGCAGTTCATTGGTTTAATCGCAAATTCTTTATCATCAATTGTTGAAGTATACATGTTTTCTTTATAGTTATACCAGTGTCCAGAAATCTCCCATAATTCACGGTTTAACATAATAGGAGTTTGAACAAATAGATAGTTATTGTCAGTATGAATCTTATACCAGAAGTTTTCAAGATTACGACGTAAAATCATACCATTAGGAAGCCAGAATGGAAAACCTGGTCCATATTCACTAAGCATAAATAATTCTAGTTCTTTACCTAATTTACGATGATCTCTTTTCTTTCTTTCTTCTAGAATATTAAGATGTTCTTTTAATTTTTCTTCTGTCATAAAGCATGTTCCGTAAACTCTTTGTAATTGAGCTTTACTAGAATCACCACGCCAATATGCACCACTAACACTTAAAAGTTTAAAATTCTTTAACCATTTAGTACTAGATACATGAGGACCACGACATAAGTCACAGAAATGACCTTGTTCATAAATACTAATTTCTTCTGTATCTGGTAATTCATTTATTAATTCTTGTTTATAAACATCATTTTTGAAAATTTCTAAAGCTTCACTTTTAGATACAACACGACGTTTAATTTCTTCACCACTAGCAACGATTGCTTGCATCTTCTTTTCTATTTTAGGTAAATCTTCTTCTGTAAGTTTAACATCACCTAAATCCATATCATAGTAGAAGCCTTCTTCAATTGCTGGTCCTACTCCAAACATCGCATTTGGATATAATTCTTTAATTGCATTAGCAAGCAAATGAGCACATGAATGATTTAATACATGTTCTAAACCTTCTGCGTTTGCTGTTAATAATTCTATTTTACCATCATGTTTTAAAGGACTTGCCATATCAACTAATTCATCATCTAGTTTTGCGATAACGCATTTTTTCACTAAGCTTGATGAAATTGATTGTGCAACCTCTGCTGGTGTTACTCCTTGATGAAATTCACGTACTGAACCATCAGGAAATGTTAATTTAATTTGTTCTTGACTCATAAATACCTCCGAAAAATAATAAAAGCCTTAGAAAAAACAAAAAGAATAGTTTTTGCTTTTCTAAGGACGATTTAAATACTAGGCTTTTGGTAGTTTTTAATCGCGGTACCACCTTAGTTCATGATTATATTAATCATGCTCTTTAATTTCTTTAACGCAGAAAGTACGTTCATAGATTTCTCTAGAAAGCTCATAGGGAGTAACATTTAGACTTAATTTAGTAGTTTTCACTATCCTACCTCACTAATTAATCAGTCTCTAAATATCATATCCTAATCATTGCTTTTTGATACACTACTATTATACTCTTAATCTATTAAAAAGTCAAGAAAATCAAAACAAGAATATTGACAGTTGTTTTTATTTTATGATAATGTCTTAATGTTTATTTTTAGAAAATGAGATTGATACAATTAATTAAGTGGTATAGGCTCTTACAAATTTATTATGATATTTATCAACATCATCAAGTGTAAGTTCAAATATTTTCCTATAACTTGATTAACTAATAATTTTCAGCAATATTTTATGTTCTTGATGAAGTTGATTTTTTCACGATACCATAGTCCAAAAAATAAATTCATTGTGGCTATTTTCTAACCACATCGAATTCGATGTTTAAAATCGTGGTTATATCGCGTTTTCCATACGCCTAAAAATTCAACGATATTAAGATTGAGCATCCAATTTCATATAAGTACATCGAGTTCAGCGGTTTTGTATTGTGCGATATTCGTAAAACAAATATAGTCGCTTTCGTTAAAAGTTTTATACTTAATGTCTATACCTTTTGTAATCAACTTTTCATACATTATCCTCCATATGTTTGTTATATTATTTATTAATATTTACATCTATTACTCTACAAAAAGAAGCAAGAAAATCACTTTTCTTGCTTCTTACAATTTTTTTCAAAATAAAAGTTTTTACATTACAGTATCGTTAATAAAATACGTACTTCTACTCTAGAATTTAAAGTATAATTTCCAACTATTACAACAGTTCCTATTCCCGATGAAGTAATCTGTCCCCACGAATCCATACTTACATCTATATCGCTAATTTTTTCAATGTGCCATTCATAATATTGAATCCATGGATATGGACTATTTGAACTATTTAATCCTAGTTTATACGTACCATTTTCTAATGAAAATGAATAATTTGCAGTAGAAGTAATTTCAATTTGGGTATCCATCGTTTCTTTTTTAATAACAAAAGTCTTTCTATAAACATTTCTTGGATCTTCTTTTTGTACGGCATATATTGTTACTTCAGTATCTTGAGAAACTTGTTTAGCTAAAACTGTCCCATAATTGCTAACAGCTGCAACATTTTCATCACTTGAATACCAATCATATTCTAATCTTGAAATTGGTAGTAATAATTCAAAGTTTATTCTTAAATATATACATCTAGTAAAACCTTCTGTTATAGTATTACCACCATATGTTCCATTATTAAATTTTACTTCACTTCCCAATTCATATCCTTCATTTATGGCTGGATCAGTTACTAAAACATTATCTATGTCATTTTCTCTATTTACAACTCTTTCCAATGCGAAAGATACTGTAACTTTGTCTTCATTTCCAAGATATCCAAAATAATATGTTCCAGGTTCTAGTATTAAGCTAAATTCTGGACACCTATTAGAATTAGTAATACTTCCACTTAGTATGTTCTCTAAATAATATTTATTTGTTTGTTCATTGTAACTCTCTTTTAAGCCAAAAACGCTTATATCTTGTGAAAGCACACTATACATTAATGCATCTAAAACTATTAAACTTTTGTGGCTAATTACTACTTTTTTAACTTTTTCTATATCATTTGTTGAAAATAGCTCACCATATATATCTTGTTCTAGCTTATTTGTCAACTCTAAATCATAAAAATCATCATCTTGTGTTATAGAAAAACTAATATCAGTATATGTGGTATTTGGCATTTTAACTTCTATATAAAATTGACCAGTGGATGGCAAATACACACTTACTTCATTGTTAGTTCTTGGTGAATTATTTATACTAAATAAATTTTCTAACTCAACGCTTCTGTTATTGAAATCATAAATCTTAATACAATCATTTGGATAGTTTATTGAACCTTCAGAATTTATCGCATTAACTGTAAATTTAAATACACCTTTACCCAAAATATTATTAAAAATTAGTATTTTCTTTTTAAATGCATTTACATCATAATGAAAATGACTATTAATATCATTGTCTTGCATAGTTACTTCACATTCACTTGCCAAATATTTCGGTTTGATTATGGAATTAATAGTAAATTCTGTGTTAGCATCTATTGGCATAACGTGAATATAATATTTTCCTCTATTAAAATATCTGTCAAAAGTAATAACATTTTTACCATCAATAGCACTTGAAGTAACAGAATATAGTGTTTGTCCGATACTATCAAATAAATTAATTTTATAGCCATTATCACCACTAAAATCAAAATTATAAGTTTTAGCACAATCTACATTCAATTCATAAACTTTATCAAGTTTTGAATTTTCACTTAATCTTAATAAGCAAGCATTATCATAAATAGTAGAACAATTCAAGTTATTATCATTTGTATCATATGTAATATAATAAATTGAACTATTATATATTTCTGGATACTCGTATTCAGCACCATTTATACTATACTCGTGATGCCAACCAACATCGTTACTAGGATTTCCCATATATTTTAAAATTGCTGAATTACCTGGTTTATGATACCAACATTTATCAATTTTATCATATTTCATAAAGTGAAAATCATATTCCCCAATTCTAACACATATTAAATCCTTACCATCTAAATCGGTTGGTATTGAAGTATGGTATTCTACATTTTGATAACCCAAGATTTGTAAATCATTTACCACCAATTGAGCTGTTTGAACAATACCTAAAGAAACAGACCAATCAATATCAAGCAACTCGCCAACATTCAATTTGTTAGCCGATAAAAATTCACTATTCGCATCTATTCTATCTATCGCAAAAGCATAACAATTATACTCATCAAATATCGCATAATAATCACCATTTGAACTAACCCATTCTCCGTTTTTATATACTAAGCTTTCTCGCAATGAGGATATAGGACGTTGCACGTGAAGCATTGATACATTATCAACAAGTAAATCTCTATTTGCTTTAAATGCATTTCTAACATCTCCTATAAACATATTTAAAGTAGCCGAATTAAACGCAAATGGATAATCTTCATCTGTTTCTAAATATGTAAATACACTATTTAAAAATGTTGGAAATGATTCTTTTTCTAAATATTCATCTGGAACATCAACATCATTATCCGCTAAAAACTGAATTTGTCTAGCATACCCTATTTCTGACAATTTTTCTGCTTTAATTTTTGCATGTTTGCTACTACCTACTAATACTACTAAAGTTAATACAACGAATACTATTATTTTAATTTTTTTCATTTTTACTTTCCTTAATTTTATTTAATTTATTTTCAATATACTCTCTAGTTACCTCTTGATACTCACCATTTACTTTAGGAAATGAGATTGATACGATTAGTTCAGTGGTATAGGCTCTTACAAATTTATTATGATATTCATCAACATCATCAAGCGTAAGCTCAAGTATTGCACATCCAACTATGTGACCTTCTTCTTTTTGAATAATTACAACATAGGCATATTGAAATATCTCAGATTCATATGGATCGCTACCATCTCTTACATTTCGATTAATAGGCCTCCAACCAACTATATCATTAGATATAGTGAAATCATTTATTTCCTTTTCAAACTCACCAGAAATACGGGTTACTTCGATACCGCCATTATCACAAAATGCATCATATTTATATTGCTCACCATTATTTTTTAGCATAATTTGTAGTCTATTAACGCCTTGTGCATGTGAAAAATACGGAGCATAATCTTTTATGATTTCGTTGTTTTCTTTTTCTACAATTTTTACTTCTTGTTCCTGAGGTTTTACTTCTTGATTTTGATTCATTTCACAAGACATCAATGTAATACTCATTATAAACATAAATAAAATAATTAATTTCTTTTTCATTTTAATTCTCCTTTCTTATAGCCTCATTATATCATTTATTAATATTTAAGTCTATTGTTTTGCAAAAAAAGCAAGAAAATCACTTTTCTTGCTATTTACTATCTGTAATTTTTATCTTTGAGTTCGACAAACTCCATTAAAGTGTTTATTCTTTCAAATACTCTTGAGCCTTTGACTCTATCTACGTCTTTACTACCACTTGATAGGTGATCAAGTAATAATTTAGGGTTTAAGTTTGAACTCATAAATGTTAGAGCGTTGTTGCACATCCTAGTTTGAAGGACAGCACCTAGCACTTCATCTCTGATAAAATCAGAATTTGATTCACCACCAATGTCATCAAGCATTAAAACTTCAACACTTTTTAAGACTTCTAAATAGTCTTCAATAGTACCATTTGCGATAGAACTTTTAATTTGTCTAACAAGATCAGGGTAATATGCGAATACAACATGTGCGCCTAGTTCAACTAGTTTTTCAGCAAGCCAAGCTAGAATGTAACTTTTACCTGATCCATATGGACCATATATATATAGTCCTTTAGTTTTATTCCCATTTTTATAAGCATTATAAATATTGCTTACTTTTATTAAGAGTTCAGTTCTTTCTGCACTATGATAAACATTGGTGAAATCATATTGACTAAATGATGTTGCGATGAGCTCTAATTGCTTTTGTTTTTCTCTTTTTTCGTCTAATTCTTTTTGGTAATTACATGGATAATAATCATAACCTATTTGTCCTGCTTTTATTTCTAGTACGGGAACTTGACCCAAAATACTTTGTTTGCAGTGTTCTAGGCCTTTACAATCTATACATTTTTCTCTTTTTAGTTTGTATGAATAAAATGTAAGTAAATTATCATCAATTGCTTTATTTGTTAGGTTATTAGTTTCGATGAATTCTTTTACTGATTTCATCTTTTTTATTTCATTTAAAATCTTTGTGTTATTGTCCATCTTTATTACCTCGTTTTGAATTTAAATAATTCATCTAATTCTTCGATTGTTTTTTTGTCATTTGCTTTTGGCTTTTCTGGTTTGTTTTCTTTATCCTCAACATTCTTTACATAATCATCATACCAATCAGGAACTGCTTTAGTGGATTGTCGTTTTCTTGTTGTTTCTTTTGGAGTACGACCATTGATATAATCCATAGCTTCACTTGTTGTCGTAATTTTCATTCTTTGCCATGTCTTAATGATTTTATCAAAATAATTATATGATGGTACTTCACCATTTTTATCTTGTAGAACATAGATAATTAAAACGTTAAGAATTCCAAGACTAATGCCCGTTCTTTCCATTAAGGTATCAAACATTTCAATTTCACTACTTACAAGGCCTATTCCAAATAAATTTTTAACTACTTCAGTTGGAGCGGTTTGTTCAAGAACATTTATGAGTTTATCGCTACTTGGAGTAGTATTTTTAACCACTATTTTTGTTTTGGTATCATGTTTGTCATAAATTTTTTTGCATACTTTTTTGAAAGTTTCATAATCTATATTTTTATTTATTCCTGTACTTTCAATTACGGCATCTTTAATTTCCTCAGTTGTTAATTGATATAAGAAACTATATCTATTAACAATATCATAAAATTCTTTACTATCTATTATGTCTTTATTAATTATATCTAAAGCTTCTACTAAAATTCGTAAAAGTTGATAATCAAAATGAGGATTCTTAACTCTTATTTGTTCACCATTTGGTTTAACTAATAAACAATTTAGTTCATCATTGTATGTGTAGTTTTGATTATTTGTAATATCAAATACTTCATCAAATGATGTAGTAATATCTGTAAATTTACTTATGTCAAAACGATGTACTAAAAGTTCCAACATTAAGCGTTCATATTCTTCTTTTCCTAATTGTTGAAGTAAAAATGTGCTAAGAGTTTCATTGTTAAAAAAATCATTAGGCATTAAGGCATGATTAAGTTTATATATATAATTATTACCATCAGTTAAAACTTGGAGTAGCCCAACTGCTTCTAGTTTTTGTCTTTCTTTTACTACTTCATTTTCTGATGTCGTTTGTAATAGTTGAAATAACTTAAGATGACTAACTAGAATTGATTCAGTTTCACCCTTTTTAATAAAAGTACCAAGTGTCATATACATATTGATGCTTTTAGGGCCAACTAAGGGCATGTAAAGATGTGTCAATATTTGTTGTTCTTCATCAGTTAAATGGTGGTCACGTAAAACTATAAAAGATGTGTTTTCTAGCTTTTTAGTATTCATTTTGAGTTCCACCCTTGCGTTTTAAGGTAAGGAAACGATCTAGCGTTTCATAAAAAGCTAAAGCTTTTTTCTTAGTACGGCCAAATGATGCAACATAGTGAGTTGTAACTTTTAAATCAATTGCGGTTTCATAATATGATACAGTAAATAAACTAATAATAATCTCACCATGAGTTCTAGAAACTGCTAAAATTTCTTTATATTGGTCATCAACATTTGTAACTTTATATCCAAGAGTTTTAGCCGCATCAATAACGGCATTTTTACTTGTATTATAGTCGTTTCCATAATAGTGAGTGGCGTAATCAGGATCACTAATCATATTGGTTTCAAAACTATTAGAAAATAATGCTTTTATTTTTTCAAAGGCCATACTATTCCTCCTTTTTTATTCTTTGTAAGATATCTTCAATTTGTTTATAAGTATAACATAAATCATGGGAATTATCAATAATATAGTTTGCTTTTTGTTTTTTTATTTCAATATCCATTTGTGAGGCAATTTTGTTTTTCGCATATTCATCATCAATTTGATCGCGTTTTTTTAATCTTTCTAAATTAGTTAAATAATCAGTATATACTACAATCACTTTATCACATAAATCGTCAAAAGATGCTTCATATAATAAAGGAATATCTAAAAAGATAATTTCTCCTTTAGCCTGTTTTATCTTGTTTTTGATTTTTTCTTTGACTAATGGGTGAATCAAATTATTAAGTTTTAACCTTTCATCTTCTTTTGTAAAGATTAGTTGTCCTAATTTTACTTTATTAACTTTTTCATTTTCAATATAATCATCACCAAATAGTTCTTTTATTTGATTAAGAACTTTCTGTTCTTTTAATAAGTTTTTAACAATTTCATCACTGTCAACTACTTCATATTGATGGGATTTTAAGTATTTGGTTACTTCACTTTTACCCATCCCGATACCACCGGTAATACCAATCACAAGTTTTGTTTTTTCTTTTTGACAGTTTGGACAGTAATATGTACCTCGTCCTCCAACGACCATTTTTTTAACTATTGTACCACATACATCACATGGAGAGCCTTCTTTGGTGTGAACATGAAGATATACTTGGAATCTTCCAGTTACGCCTAAACTACTAGTATAACTTCTAATTGTGGTACCACCTGCTAAAATGGCTTTATCTAAAATAGTTTTAGCATTTTGGATAATTGCTCTAACATCACTTCTAGTTATAAATGTACACGATGTATGAGGATGGATTTTTGATAAAAAACATACTTCATCGACATAGATGTTACCAAGTCCAGCAATTATTTCTTGATTTAATAAAGCTGTCTTTATTGGCTCATGTCTTTTTGCTAAAGCATTATATAAATATTCTTCGCTAACATTTTGGTTAGCCTCAGGTCCTAGTTTTTTTAATGAAGGATAATTCATGATTACACTCATATCTGTAGAATCAATTAAAGCCATTTTACCGAATTTTCTTGTATCATGATAACGCAAAGTTCTATTACTTTTAAACTCAAAAATAATGTGTTCATGTTTTTCAACTGGTTCGTTTACATCTTTTAGAAAGAATTTACCTTCCATTCTTAAATGGGCAATTATTGAAACATTATTTAAAATAAAGATTAAGTATTTTCCATAACGATTAATTTTGGTGATTGTCTCACCTATTAATTTTGTTACAAATTCATCTTTTGAAACATTTTCTATTATTTTATCATAATACACTTTTATATCTTTAATTTCTTCATTTATAATTTGGTGTTCTAGTGTTCTTCTTACGGTTTCTACTTCTGGTAATTCTGGCATATAAATCCTTTCTACTTAAGATCCCAGTTAACTCCTGCTTCTACATCAACTGTCATTTTAACTTTTAATTCAACAGCATGTTCCATGGTTTCTTTTAGTAAATTTTTAACTATTTCTATTTCGTCATAAGTTGTATCGATGATTAATTCATCATGAACTTGAGCTACCATTTTACTTTTTAAATTTAGTTCTTGCATTTTATTATATACTTTAATCATAGCAATTTTAATAATGTCGGCAGCACTGCCTTGAATTGGAGCATTCATGGCTGTTCTTTTCGCAAATTCTCTTAAAGCATAGTTGCTACTATTTATTTCTTTGATATAGCGCCGTCTGTTAAAGATTGTCGTTGTGTATCCATTTACTTTTGTATCTTCTACAACCTTATCAAGGTATGTTTTTATTTCAGGGTATACCGCAAAATATTTACGAATAAATTCGCTTGATCTTGCTGGCGAAATGTGAAGTTGTTCCGCAAGCCCCCAATCACTCATTCCATATATAATACCAAAATTTACGGCTTTTGCGATACGGCGCATTTCTTTTGTTACTTCTTCAACTGGTTCATCATAAATACGAGCTGCCGTTATAGTATGTAAATCCATGCCATGGTTAAAATCATTGATCATGGCTTCACAATTTGAAACATCTGCTAAAATTCTAAGTTCAATTTGGGAGTAATCTGCACTTATGAGTTTACCTTCATCAGTGCTTGAAATAAAGGCTGAACGTATAAGTCTACCATCTTCAGTTCGTACTGGAATGTTTTGAATATTCGGTTCAGTTGAGGAAAGACGTCCTGTTGCGGTGAGAGCTTGTTTAAAAGTCGTGTGGACTTTACCATCAAGTGCGCTTATTTCATTTGATAATCCTACTACATAAGTTGATAATAATTTACTATATTTACGGTAATCAAGAATTAAACGAGGAACTGGATGACTGTAAGCAAGTTTTTCAAGTACTTCGGCACTAGTTGAATATCCTGTTTTATTCTTTTTGCCTTTATCAATTTGAAGTTCTTCAAATAAAACAATGCCTAACTGTTTAGGTGAAGCAATATTAAATTCATGACCAACTGCTTCATATATTTGATTTTCTAATTCTTTAATTTCATCAGAGAGGAATAGTCCGATTTCTTCTAGTCTTCTTTTGTTAACCTTAAAACCATTTAGTTCAATATTTCCAAGAACAATCGCAAGAGGGATTTCAATGTTTTGTAATAATTCTAGTTGTTGATTGCGTTTTAATTCATCAATCATAACTTTTTCAAAATAAAGAGCATAGTATCCTTTCATTGAGGCATAGCTTGCAAGTTGTTCTTCACTTGGAATAAGAAGGGTTGTTTTTTTGCCATAAACTTCCTCAAAATATGGAAGTTTAGTTGGTTCATATTTTTCATATACATATTTAATATCAGTGCTTGGCATGCTTGGATCAAGCACGTATGCGGCGAGAGTAGCGTCAAAATCGAAAGTTTGAACAGTTATCCCAAACTTATTTAGGGTACAATATACTTTCTTAATATCCGTTGATTTAAAATGATACTTATCTGACTGTAACACTTCTTTAAGCTCATCTAGATATATATATTGTTTATCAAAATAATAAGCATTACAGTCTAACACTAAAGCAAAGCCAAGTAAATTAGCTTTATGATAATTAAGACCATCAAGTTCTACTTCAATACCAATATTAGAATGATTTGTAACTTCACTTAAAAATTTATCAACTTCATTAATATGAACATTTAAATCAACTCCTACTTTTGGATCTTCTTTTTTCTCTTCGTATATTTCTTTCATACTATCTAAACGTTTAATAAATGATTTAAATTCAACTTTTTCATAAAATAAACGCAAAGCTGATAAATCTGGCTTTTGGTATTTAGTATCATCAAGGGTTACCTCAATTACAGCATCATAACATAATGTCGCAAGGCGTTTAGTCGTTAAAGCAACATCTTTATCTTTTTCTATTTTTTCACTTAACTTGCCCTTAATATTAGATACATTTGTGATAATTCCTTCAAGGGTATGATATTCATTAAGTAGCTTAATAGCTGTTTTTTCACCAACACCACTAATACCAGGTAAATTATCACTACTATCACCGATTAGTCCTTTAAAATCGGTTAATTGAGTAGGCTCAAACCCCGTTAAATCTTTAAAATTAGAAGCGTTATAATATTCAAGTTCACTTATTCCTTTTTTAGTTAAAGCTACTGTAACTTTAGAATCAACTAGTTGAAGTAAATCATGATCACCTGAAATAACTAAACAATTATAATCTTCCATTTTGGCTTTTTTAGACATTGTAGCAAGTAAGTCATCTGCTTCATAATCATCAGTTTCAAGTCTTGTAATTTTTAAGACATCTAGATATTCTTTAATAAGTGGTATCTGCATCGCAAATTCATCAGGCATAGGTTTTCTTCCGCCTTTGTAATCTGCATATTCTTGATGTCTAAAGGTTTTTTTACCTTTATCAAAGGCTACAAAAATATTATCAAAAGTTTCACTTTCAATAACTTTGTTAATCATATTTACAAAACCATATATAGCATTGGTGTACATTCCACTACGCGTCTGCATTAAATTACCCGTATATGCCGTCGCATAATAAGCTCTAAACATTAAACTATTGCCATCTATTAAAAGGATTCTCTTCATCTTTTTTATTCCTACTTTCTTCTATTTATTTTACCATAAATTGATTGAAAATACAAAAAAACAATACATTTTTATTTATATTTTTCAAATACTATTAACAGGAGGTCTAGTTATGAAATTTAAATTCAAACTTTTAACACTAATTTTACTTTTCTTTTTATTTATTTTAACCATTACATCTCAAAATAGTACTAATATTATAAACAAACAAAAAACTTTCTCCAATGAATTTTCAAAATATAATTCATATAACCCTGAGTTTTTAAATGATTATGAAGAAAATTTTACTAAAACCTCTAGTTATATATATAGTTTAAACCTAGTTAATTGTCCAAACTTTTTAAAACTTGATGACACTAAAAAAGCCATTACCATTAATGACATAATTCTTATCAATCCTAAATATTATCTTGATAAAAACTATGTACCAACTAATCTAAAAGAAATTACAACCTTATCCCACATAAAGCGAGATGGTGAAATTATGTATTTAGAAGAGAATTGTTTAAATGCGTTAACTTCACTTTTTCTAAGTGCAGAAACTCTTGGACTTAAACTTACTATTTTTTCAGGATACCGACCTTACACTAAGCAAGCGAGTTTATATGAAAATGCGAAAGACAAAGCGTATGTTGCAAAACCCGGTCATTCTGAACATCAAAGTGGACTCGCGGTTGACATTAGCACCCTGGATAGTGGCTTAATAACAAACTTTGATAAAACCGATGTTTTTACCTTTTTAGAAAATAACGCCCATAAATTTGGGTTTATTTTAAGATACCCAAAAAATAAAGAAAACATCACTGGATATAAGTATGAACCCTGGCACTACCGCTATGTTGGTGTTCCTCTTTCAACTGCCATTTATAACAGTTCTTTAACTTTAGAAGAATACATATATCAGAATTTTGAACTTTAACCTTTTTTTAAAATAATGCATACAATATAACAAAGGAGGAATAGTATGCGTTATCAAATGTTTTATAATGAACGTGGCGAACGGTTATGGCTCCCCATTTTAGCTGGAGCAGCAATCATCTCTGCCCCTTTATGGCTAAATGGTAGACAGTGCTATGGCAACAATTGTTATAATAATCAACAGCCTATGTACAACCAACCATCATACCCTTACCCATATCCATACCCTTATCCATATCCGTATCCAAATTACCAGTATCCATACCAAGTAACAAATATCCAATATCAATAAAAAACATGAGCATGTATATATCATATACAGCTCTTTTAAATTTCAAAGTTTGCTTTTTCGTGCATATATGACGTATGAAAGTTTGCTTTTTCGTGCATATATAGCGTTTTAATACTTGCTTTTTCGTGTTCTTTATGTTATAATAACGATAGTACTTTATTTATAGGAGGTGTGCATTATGCTAAAAAGAAAAATATATGATAAACTTCTTAAATGGAAAAATCAATCTAATGGTTCCACTGCCATTTTGATTGATGGAGCAAGACGAGTAGGCAAAAGTTATATTGTGGAAGAATTTGGCAAGAATGAATATGAAAGTTACATCACAATCGATTTTGGTAATATTTCACAGGATGTTCTTGATTTGTTCATTTATGATACCACAAACCTTGATTTATTTTTCGCAAAGCTTTCAGCATATTATGGAAAAACACTACACAAACGTAATTCATTAATTATTTTTGATGAAGTTCAACAATTTCCAAAAGCAAGGCAACTTATAAAATATCTTGTGGCTGATGGTAGATATGACTATATTGAAACGGGTTCATTAATTAGACTAAAGAAAAATGTCCAAGATATTATTATTCCCTCTGAAGAAGAGCACATAGAAATGTTTCCAATGGACTTTGAGGAATTTCTTTGGGCAATGAATGATGAAGTAACAGTTCCTTTAATTCGGTCTTGTTTTGAAAACAAAACACCACTCGGTCCTGCTCTTCACCGAAAAATTATGAATGATTTCCGCCAATATATTCTTGTAGGAGGAATGCCACAATCTGTTCTTGCTTATTTAAATGAAAAAAACTTTGAAGCATCTGACAACGCTAAAAGAAAAATTATTAAGCTTTACCGTGATGATATTTCTAAGTTTGCGAGTGGGTATGAAAACAAAGTATTTGCACTATTTGACAATATTCCTGCTCAGTTATCTAAGAAAGAAAAAAAATACAATCTTTCATCTATCAACAAAAATGCACGATCTAGAACCTATGAAGATTCATTTATTTGGCTTAACGAAGCTATGATTGTTAATACCTGCTTTAATACGACTGATCCAAACGTTGGTCTTGCCCTTTCCGCCGATAACACTACCCAAAAGTGCTATATGGCTGATACTGGTCTACTCGTGACTCTTACTTTTATGGATAATTCCTTCACTGAAAATGAACTTTATAAAGCCATCCTCTTTGATAAGTTAGGCATTAATGAAGGCATGATTATGGAAAATATTGTAGCACAGATGCTTCGCACGAATGGTCATAAACTTTATTTCTATTCTCGCTGTGATAATACAAATAGAGAGAACCATATGGAGATTGACTTTTTAATTTCTGAAAATAAAAAAATTGCACCAATCGAAGTAAAATCTAATAATTACACTTCTCATTCATTACTTGATAAATTCAAAACTAAATTTTCATCTAAAATAGGAAATTCATATATTTTATATTCCAAGGATGTTATGATTAAAGATGGAATTATCCATCTTCCATTCTATATGGCAATGTTTCTTTAACTGTCTAAACCTATTATAAAATAATTTATTTAAACTATTACTACTTCATTAATCAATTCTAAATTAACTAAATAAGCAGAAAAATGTAGACACAATGTATCTACATTTTTTTATTTTCTTCAATCATAGCCTTAACTTCTTCTACTGAATAACGCCTATTCGCTGTTCCTCTTTCGACTCGTAAATTTATTAAAAAGCCTCTTGCACACAATTTATTATTATATAAACACAATTTAGTAATTTTATTTTCACATTTATACATATTATAATTCATTAGGCATTGCTTATAGCAATTCACAAAATAATTTCATTAAATCCTCTTTGGATTTTTACTTATAGCTACTATTGATAAAAACTTTTCTTTAATAATTTAACTCATCTAACTTCGTATACCTATATACTTCGTTTATGATGCCTTGTGGGGAAGACTCGCATTTTTCTTTCATACCTCTCGATTTACTGTTTTAATTTTTTGTTTACCTTTTAGAATTCTGTCTGTTAAGGATGTCATCTGTCATTTAGTTCTATATCTAGTAACTATAAAGTGAATTCAAAGAATCCACTACATTAATTTTTTACCCCAATAGCGCTGTTCACTACGCTTGATGGTAAATAATTAGTGACTAAACTTTCATTAGTAAGGTTGCTACAAGTTATTCCATTAAGAAAAAGTTTGGTAGTATTTGTATTAAGTTTTTTCTTTCTAAATGTATTATCACAAACATTTTAATATAATCTATACTATTAGATAATTATCATACATTTGAGTATAATTTTACAACTTTTAAATTTCAATGTTTATAATTCTGAATATGCTATATTTTTCTTTTTACAAACATTTTGAATGTATTGTTGAAACCAAACGTATTTATCGTAAACTCGTTTATTTTTTGCATACTTTTCTAAACCAGTTTCCGCTATTTTTTTTGCATTAGATAATAAAGCATAATATTCTTCGATATATTCATATTCATTTTGAGATAGATAATCTAAGAAGTAGAATTTTTCTCCAATTTCATTTTTATAATTACATATAATTTGGCTGAATGATTTTAAATCTTCTAAATAAGAGATTGGATTATTTTTCTGAAGATTCTCTTTAATTTTCTTAAATGTATTATCATCGAAAACAACTCTTGGGTAAATAGCTGTATTTTCTTCAATCATATATGCATCTATATAAGCTGGGCCAAAAATTATTCCATTTGAGTGAATCATAGGCCCTATAGAAATTCCACCTCTGGCCAAAAACCCCAGTCCAATTAACTCCATCAATAAATACTCAATCATAATAATAGTATAATGTATATCAAAATCATGTTCAATTGTTGATGAATAAACTATGCTATCTGAAAAAACCGAAATTTCAAAATTGTCATTTTCTTGTTCTTTGTTCTTTTCATTATTCTTATGCTCCTCATACAGATGAATTAAAACTTTTTTAATATCATCAAAAGTTTTATAATCATTAGTGCTTTCATAAACTTTTTCTTGAAAACCCAATAAATCAATAAAAGCAACAATTCGATTTTTATAATTTAAATCCACTAAATTCATATCATTTCTCCTAGTATAATTTTTTAATTTATTTTGTCGATGCAATCGCTAAAGAGTGAAAAGCATCACTTGATATTTTTTTGTGTTCATAGCAAAAATTTTTTGTATTTACAGCAAATATATTATCGTAGAAAATAATATAGATGGTATCAAAAATAATTGAATATGTAGTATTGTTGTATATATTTTTTAGATTATCAAGTATTTTTTTACTAATATCATCAATAATTACATTTTCTATGCCATTATAACTTAATTGTTCTTGTACAATGATTGCTAAATCATTTTCTTCTAGCCGCTTGTAATTGTTGTTAAGTTTTTGTAGTTTTTCCTCTACAGCATGCTTAATATTATTTATGCAGTCATCAATGACTTCAGTGTGGCTTGTATGGTAAGCTAAGATATATCTACCATCTTTTGCATGAAGAAATGTTAATATGCCATTTTTAGGGCTTCTAGTTTCGTACAGATATTCAAAATTACTTTTAGTTAATTTATCTGCAAATCCTAATTTTTGAAGGTGTTCTTTTTTTATTTCAGAGAATTCTTTGTCAATGTATTCTTTAATAAAAGCATCTAATTTTCCAGCTTTCTTTGTTATGGCTCTCGTAATTTCAAGACCAACATTATTACAAACCCAGTCAGGACATTCGCTCTTTACACATTCTGAAAATTTTTCTGGATAATATTTTTTAAGGGCATTCAAAGCAAAATTTTCATAGTATTGTTTAGTATAAATTTTTTTGTTCATATAAATCCTCCATTTTTTAATATTTATTTGTTGTTTGACCTTTTCATGTACTTTGTTCCTATTTTATTTAAATCTATGATAAAAGCAAACTGATCATCATGAATTCTTTTTAGTAAGTAACTAATATTTTTGTTTTATCTTCTAGAATTAAATTTTTTATATAATAACTATATATACATATAATTTGCGTTTAAAATTTTCATAATTAATTTTTATATGACAATGATGAAGGTATAATATCATCTTCATTTATCTCAAATTCATTATTTGCCGTAGTTAATTTAAAGTATAACTCTTTTACACCTATTTTAGTATTCGGTCCAATAATTATTTTACTTATAAATGATAAATCTAAAGGAACCTCATAATGAAAAACAGGTTTATTATTTTTGAATATATAATTTAATTTGCATTCGTTTTCATCAAATGTAACTTTTGGCAATGATTTATTAAATATTCCTTTTTCCACAAAATCCCTTATGATAATACGCCATTCTTTCTCAGCACTCCACCCTTTATCTTTGTATAAAGGTGAAATATCGATTAATTGTTCAAAACAATTTGGAATCAATCCATTACATTTACTTAGCGTATCATTAAATAATTTTTGCAAGTGACAATCATTGCAAGAATCAACATAATGCACTCGTCTAAAAACTGCAGGCTTTTGTAAACACTTTAACTTAGAAAAATATTCTTTCAATTTTTTCATATCAAACTCAAGACATACTCCATTTGATTTCCCGTACATCATCCAGTGCAATATGCTATCACACTTTTTAGTAAAACATATACCATAAATGTGAGTCTGTGCTTTTGCTTTTATAAACTCTGATTCATTAAGTGACAATATATTTATATTATTTTCACAGTTTTTCATTTTTTCTTTCGAATTACAATATTCAAAAAACAACTTAAAAATAAGAATATCTTCCTTATCATCATTGCTATCAAGTAGATCTGAAAACCAAATTGTTTTATTTTTGACAATAGAAAATAGTGTTTCAAGTGAACAATAGTGATATAGTTTCATCTCTATTATATTCCTTTCCATGTTTTTTATAATGTTTAAAATTTAATGTTTTCATCATACCGCCTAAAGTGGGCGCCTCCTCGCGCTTCGCTTTTGATTGGAGGCGCCATGATTTGCACTTCGTGCTTGATTAGCTAAGGCTGATAGTGATGGCCGCCGAAACGCCAACGTTGTCGTCGCCGACCCATAGATGGCGGATGTCGCCATCGTAGCTGACGGGACGCGCGTAGTCGTCGTAGTCGCTGAGAGGACTGCGGAGCCAATATAATCCATTATTGTAGTAATCAGTACTTGTAACCATATAACAACCTAATGCTTTTGCATAGTCTGTTAGTTGTTTTTGTCTTGATTTATTATTTGTAAATCCATATTCTTCATTTGTTATATCTTTATAACTTAATAAGTATACTTTATCATAAGTGTCATTACATATATATTTATTAGATGAATCTCCAGTTGATGCTAAACTATTATCTACTAGAGTTGTATTAATATATGCTTGTAATTCTTTTGTAAAGGCTTTATTATAGAAATCTTCATTTAGCCATTTTCTTATATCTGAATGTTCATAGTTATTTGCATAAATTGTTTTTCCATCTATTGTTCTAGTATCAGTTGATGAATGAAACTTTTGATTATCTATAATTAAATCTGTTACTAGTTTATACTCTGTTCCATTTACTTGTAGTATCTTCCATTTAATTGGTTCTACTTTAAAGTAATACGTTGTGCCTTTTACTATTTTTTGTTTATTGTTGAAATAAACAATTGAAGAAGAATATGGTAAGTATGGTTTTGCGTTAACTTTAGCGTAACGTTCATTATCACTTCCTAAATAATAACCATTACTATCAGGTGTAGTAGATGTAATTGTTACACTTTCTCCTTTTAGTGTTTGGGGGTACTCTCCAAAATAGATATATTGATTACCATTTTCTATAAAAGGTTTCGATATCCAATTTGCGGTTAACACAATATCACTCTTTGTATTCCAGATACTTGCTTGATATAGTGTTGAATCATTATACCAACCAATAAATGTCCACCCTTCTCTTGTAGGAACTGGTAAAGTATATGAAACACCAAAATATACTCTTTGTGATTCTATGTTAACTTCACCGCCATTAGCATTATATGTAATGGTATAGTAAGCATTCGTTAAAATATAACCACCTGATTCTTGATCCCACTCTACCAGTGATACTCCATTTTCATCTGTTAAAATTGTTTTATCTAAATACCACACAGCATCTAAAGCATTTGCTTTTGGTAAAGTATAACTAGAGCCTTTGTAAACTCTTTGTGTTCCAACTTTTACTCCGTCACGATAAAGCTCCAAGATAGATTCCTCGGTGTCAAGGACAACTAATGTGTATTCTACAGATATATTATTTTTTACTTTATCTGTAGCTGTAATTCTATATGTAATTGTTTCATTTACATCTAAAGAACCTGATACTGTTTCTACATTAAATAATAATTCATTACCAAAACTATCTAATACTTGGAATAAAGCATATGGACTATCACCATTTTGAATGTATGGATAATCTCTTGTATAAACAAGTGTAGGAATATCATAAACTTTAATATTTGAAATTAATTCACTTTTTGTGGTATTGCCAAGTGCATCTGTTGCTGCTATATATAGATTTATTATGTTACCACCAGCAAGTGTATAACCACTTGCAGCTTCAATTGATGTAACACAAGTTTCTCCAAAACTATTAACTGCTGTAGCATTAAATTCTTCACCAATTGATGATTTTTTAATACTTGTTGCACCTGCAACATTATAAGTTAAATTAATGTCATCAGATGAATAAACCTTAATATCTTTTGTTACAACAGAATATTCGTTTCCAAGTGCATCTATCGTGGATAATTTAAATGTAACTATATTTCCACCAGCAAATGTGCCATTATTTAATTCAACATTTACACTTAAACTATCATTAAAACTATCTTTAGCAATTGCAGAAAACAAACTGCTATCAATTGTGTCAGTTACTTTCATTGCGTCTTTTTCTGTATCATATGAAATTGTTGGAGTACCATAAATCTTAATGCCTGTAATTTCCCTTGTATTTACATTACCAAGATGATCAGTTGCGGTAACAAGATATGTTAGAGTTGCTCCTGCTATTTGTGTTCCTGAAGTTAGCTTAATAGTTACATTTGTTAATGTATTACCAAAACTATCTTTTGCGGTAATTCCAAGTGTGTCAAGTGTGATATCATCACTTACTTTAAAACTTGTAGTACTAGCGCTACTAATTGATGGTGTTCCATAAACTTTTATAGAATACATTATATAGTTTGTATTACCTTTACTATCAGTTACTGAACTCTTAATAGTAATTGTATTACCACCAGATAACGTTCCGTTATATTTAATTGTTGTTACATCAAGTTCTACACCAAAACTATCAACTGCTGATACACCAAATAATTCATTACTAATGATATCAGTAACTTTCATATCATTTTTTGATGTATCACGAGTAATAGTAGGGTTACCATAAACCTTAACATTTTCAATTTCAACTTTTGTTTCATTACCAGCAATATCAGTTGTGGAAATAACAATTGTAACTAGGTCACCTGCTTTATATGTTGTTTCTTTTACTGAAACATTAACGTTAAGTGCATTACCAAAGGTATCAACTACACTTGCAGCCCAAAGTGTGTCATTAAGTGTATCAGATAGATTAAAGTAATCTTTTGTTGTATCATATGTAAGAGATGGTGTACCATAAACTTTAATATTGCTTATTGTTTTTGTAGCATATGCATTATTAAGCCCTGTTGCGACAAGTCTAACGGTGATAGTTTTGCCTGCAACAAAAGTTCCACCAACAACATTTATAACTACATTTACTGAGTTTCCATCTGTATCAATTGCTGTTGCATTATATGTATCAGGAGAAGTAACATCATCATTTATGCTAATTTCGGTTGTTTCATCACATGAAATAGAAACTGAATATTCAATCCATTTTGCATATAATGTAATATTTTCAGCTGGCATTGTTGTAAAATTATATTCTTTTGTTAAACTGCTATCAGTAAACCAACCTACAAACGATCTTCCATTCAATATTGGTTTATTTGGAGCAGTAATGATAGAGCCATAAACTTGAGTAATAGAATCAACATGACTTCCACCATTTGTATTAAACGAAATAGTATATTGATTTAACTTCCAATTAGCAGTATAAGATAAATCACCACTCGTTCCCATATCAATAGTAACATTTGTTTGAGGAACGTTACCATTAGATCCAGTCCACCCAATAAATGTATATCCAACTCTACTTGGATTATTTAATGTAAAATCAGCTGTTTCTATATTATAAGAACGTCTGTTTGTTGCATTTCCACCATTATATTCATACTCAATAGTATACTCTACTGGCGACCAAACACCTTTAACAACTATATTTTTTGCTAATTTGGTGTCAATAAAAGTTATTGCTGTTCCATCTAGTATCCAATTGAAATTATAAAAAGTTCTGTTTTGAACATTCAAGTGAATTTGAGAATCCACGACCGTATATACAACTGGAAGTCCAGCAATATTAACAAGTTCATCACATTCATATGTAATTGTATAATAATTTAAACTCCATCGTGCATATAGTGATTTGCTGTTCGTTCCTTTCCAAACTGATAGAGAAATACCTTCTGCATCTGTATACTGAATTCCACCATTAATGGAATCAAACCATCCCAAAAACGTATATCCTATTCGAACTGGAACCTTTAATTTATACGGACTATTTGTAACAACTATTACCGTTTCAATAGTTTTATTACCATCTTTTAACTGTAATTTATGAGAATCGTTCTCATCGATTATATTTTTATTGCCATTACAAGTAGTACAGGTTGTTGTTTTACTTATTGTTCCAACACCACTACACGTAGAACAAGTTTTTGTACTTGAAACTGGCACATATGCACCGCCTGTACCATTGCAAGAAGTACATTTTGTTGTAGAAGTTTTCTTTACTAATCCACTACCACTACATGTAGAACAAGTACCATAACGAATTCCTGACACTACTTTTCCACATTTAGAGCATTTTCTATTTCCCGTTTGATTCGCCCACCAAGTATTTCCACAACTACATTTGCAAAGCACAGGACCACCAAATCCCATACATGATGAACATGTACTAGAATATGTAATACTTGTACTTCCCTTTCCATTACAGCCAAAACAAGTACTCCACTTTTCAGAAGTTGTTGTAATTTTTCCTTTTCCGTTACAAGATGAACAGGTATTTTTAGTAGTAATAGTACCATTACCATTGCATGTATCGCATTCATGTCCCCAAACTGCATAAAGAGTAACATTAGCATCTATATTAAAAGTTGATCCTGCATTATATATTTTTTCATCATTAGCACAAGACCAGCCAATAAATATATGATCTTCATTAGTGGGGACTATAGAACTTAATATTATACTATTTCCTTTTGTTTTATTCTGACTTACAGGTGCATTTGTTCCACCATTTGCATCATACGTAATTTTATACGTTGTGCAAAGTGTTTTGCTATATATCGCTACATAAATGACATTTTCAGTAGCAACAACTATTTCAGGCGACCACATATTAAATGTATACTTATATTGAGAGTCTCTCTTTTTTGTAGGAATTGTATCGCCAAATGATGGTATACTACCATGTTCACACTTGGTAGTTTTTAATGTAGTGCCATCATCATTTTTCCACGTAATTGTATATTGCTTAGCACTATAAACTGCATTAATAGTTATTCCACCAACTTTTAGCGAATATTTTTCCCATTCACCATCATATCCATTTTTAGTTGGAACATTAGGAACATTTTTAATTGTTTCATCTTCAATTGTATATGTTGTAGTACCAATTATTTGTCCATTAGCCTTAAACGTTGCTATATATTCTATTGGTTTCCATTTGGCCTCAAGTTCTAAATTACCATAAGAACCTTTTTCTATCTTAGTAACTTTTGTACTACCATTATACCATCCTTCAAACTTATAACCTTCTCTACTTAAATCAGCTAAATTGAAAGTAGCAGTTTCAATAGTATAGCTTGCCTTATTACTATTTTCGACTCCCTTTGTATTTAAGTATGTGATAGAATATTGTTTTATAGTATAAACTGCATTAATAGTTATTCCCCCAACTTTTAGTGAATATTTTTCCCATTCACCATCATATCCATTTTTAGTTGGAACATTGGGAACATTTTTAATTGTTTCATCTTCAATTGTATATGTTGCAGTACCAACTATTTGCCCATCAGCCTTAAACGTTGCTATATATTCTATTGGTTTCCATTTAGCTTCAAGTTTTAAGTAACCAGAAGAACCTTTTTCTATCTTAGTAACTTTTGTACTACCATTATACCATCCTTCAAA
>SAMEA104315439__coassemble_170_pt1 | contig 35862 bp, 16 predicted proteins | sample SAMEA104315439__metabat2_low_PE_048 | metagenome-assembled genome bin SAMEA104315439 (sample SAMEA104315439) | gut metagenome | biome: Monkey gut; feature: monkey-associated habitat; material: faeces | place: China | collected 2013 | reverse complement strand
CTAAACTTTTTTATAGAGCAAATTGATTGAACCCTAAACTAATTTAAAGGGCCGATATACTTTATTTTTTTAATTATTAATTATTCAGTAACGATAGTACTCTTATTGAATTTTACAATTAGATTACCTTTGCTATCAAATACTGAGAATTCTGGAGATGTTGCGGCTTTAGAAAGACTTTCTGCACCTGTAAATGTAACATTAGTATATACTTTTGTTCCATATACAAAGATAACAAATTCAGTACTTGCAACACTATTATCAGAAACAGTAACAAAACGAGCATAGCCTTTACCTAAGTTATGAGACTTAGATTTTTCACCCATTGCTTTAGTTACACCACTAAAGAAGATATATTGGTCATTGCCAAGTTCTTCTTTATTTGTAGAATAGTTAACCGCAATAATTCCACTTAGTTGATCGAAATGACCAAAACGATAATTGCCATTACTTAGTTTGATTTTGAAGTTACCTGTTTCTTCATTATAATCATAAATAGTACCAACTACATTGCTTTCATTACTCTTAGTTTTACCATTTTCATCAACTTCAAATGTTTTATTATTAGTAATGTTAATATAAGAGTCACTTGAACCATAAACTTCAAATCCAGTGTATTTACCATACATTGCGACTGCAGCTTTCCACTTACAATAAATTGTAGTATTTTGTTCAATTGTTGTTGCAGTATATGGAGTAGCAAATTCAGAATCTAAGTACCAGCCATCAAATACTAAGCCATTAGTAAATAAAGGTTTAACAGGATTTACGGTATCACCAACACCATACTTAACATAAACTGTCTCTAAGCCGTTGCCATAAACAACAGTTAGAATTGCAGCTTCATCCCATTTAGCATATAGTGTTAATGTTTCAGTTGGAGTATATGTAGCACCAACAGCTTGGGTAAATTCTGCATCTAAATACCAACCTCTGAAAATGAATCCATCTATATCTGTTAAAGGAAGAGTAACTTGAATGTTCTTATTTAAAGTTTGGACAGGAACTTCAGTTTTTCCAGCAGTATCAAAGGTAATTTCAACCATTGGTTTATTAATTGTATATGTGTAATCAGTTACATTAAGTGTTACTTCATAATATGTATTTTCAACGTATGCATCAATTGTATATGTAGAACCTTCAGCAACATTATAAACACCTTTTACACCATTTAAAGTAATTGCGTCAACACCATTTAAGATAACAGTATTTTCACCATTTGTATATGTACCTTCATAACCATCTAGTTCTTGCATTGTTGTACCATCATAGCCAAATTTAGCAATTTGTGTACCATCATTTGCATAAACGTATAATGTAGATGTAGTATAACAATCATCAGCAGCAACATCATTGTTGTTACCATCTTTAAATGAAACGTTCATAAATACTTGGTTCTTAAATACGAAGTATGAATAAGTTGTACCATTATATGTGTATTGAATAGCTCTTGTCATACCAGCATTCCAGTATGAAGCTGTAAAGTCATTTTGTGTAGCTTTAGTATCAAATGGGTTAAGGAATATTACTTCGCCAAATGTTGCTTTATCACCAGATTTGTAAGTCATAACAATAACGCCAGTTGTAAGATCTATATAACCTTTATATGCGTTCTTACCAGAAAGTATTGTTAATGTACCTTGTTCAGGATTATAGTCTTCAATAGACACAGCACCACCATTAAATGGATAGCCTGTAGAAGGAGCTTTTCCGTAAGGGTCAACTTTTAAGATTGCGGCTGTTCTAGTATAAACAGAAGATGTAGAACCATTTTTATTAGTACCATAAAGTTCAACTGGTAAATAATCATTATTATATGCAGGAGCAACTTCCCATTTAGCATAGATTGTTAAGTCTTCAACAATAACATAACCATTAACCCATTCAGTACCTTCTTCAAAATCAGCAGTTGTGTACCAATTTATAAACATATGTTTTGCATATGTAGGAGTAGAAACTCTTACTGTATCACCAACAGAATATCTAATTACTTCATTTTCTTCACCATTGTTATAAACAATTGTTAAATCAGCAGGATTAGAATGTTTAGCATATAATGTTACAGCTTCAGTTGGAACAAATGTACTAGGAACTGCTTTTGTGAATGCTTGATCAAAGAACCAACCATTAAATACATAATTTTCTTCAGTTGCATCTGGAAGACTTACTGCAACATTAATGTTAGCATTTATTGATGGAACATTTACATGGCCTTCACCTACAACAAATGTAATTTCAACTGTAGGTTTATTCATTACGCATTCAGTACCATTTAATGTTAATTGATAATATTCAGCTTTTTCATTTAGATATACATCAAAGCCATATGAAGCACCTTCAGCAACAACAGTATAAGTACCAGTTTTACCAGCATAAGTGATTGTGCCAGTACCATCTAATACAACAGTTTCACTTCCACAAGTGTAAACGCCGAAGTATTTATCTAATGCTTGTGTTTTTGAATTTTTACCGAAAGAATCACCTAATGATGCAAGGGCAACAATAATTTCATTTGTTTGAGCATTTCTAACAACAACAGTCTTAGAATTCTTAACATTCGCAACTGTCACAGTTTCACCTGCAGTATTAGACACTACAACATCAGAGTAAATTCTATCACCATAAACTAGAATGTCTTGAACACCTTTATTTGTAGTAAGAGTAACTAAACGAGCATAGTAACCAGTTAATGTTGAACCAGGTTTAGTACAATTTAGTCCATAATGTGCATTAAAGATATTTGATTCTTGAGCTTTACTGAATAGATAGAAGTCAACACCAATTTCAGATTGTGAACTATAATGAGTTGCGATAACACCAGCTTCTTCATCAAACCATAGACCATAAGTCTTAGTTGAACCGCTCTTTTGCCATGTAATCTTTTGAGTAGTTGAATCATAAGAAACAACTTTACCAGTAAATTTACCAGTGATATTACCATCAGCATCAATATTTAAATCTGCTTTATTAGAATTATTATTACCAGATGTAGTACCCCAAATTTCATTACCTTTATATGAGCCATAATATGCTGGTAATTTTTCCCATTTAGCATAGATTGTTAAATTACTATCTTCTTCAGATACTTTCGCAGATTCTGATAAAGCATCATTGTATTCTGCATCTAAATACCAACCAACAAATCTCATTAATGTTGTTTCAACAACAGTGTATTTAGGAAGGGCATCACCAATGACATCACCAGCACCAAGGTATAATACAGTTGGATCACCATCAACTACACCAACAAGATTAACAACAACTTTTGCTTTCCATTTAGCATATAATGTTACATTCTTAGTTGGAACAAAGTTTTCTTCAACAGCTTGTGTAAATTCTGCATCATAGAACCAACCTTTAAATGCTTGTAATTCATTTGTCAATGTTGGAAGTGCATATGCAATATTCTTATTAACGCTTACTGTTTCAACAGTACCATAGTTACCACCATCAAGCGTAATTTCAACCATTGGTTTAACTACGACTACTTCTTTAGTTTCTTTATTTAAAGTAACTTCATAATATACATCACCAGCATATAAATGAGCTGTAAATGTTTCACCTTCAACAAGGCTATAAGTTCCTTGAACACCATTATATGTAGCAGTACCAAAACCGCTAATTACAAGTGTATCAGAACCACTTACATAAGTTCCTTCAAATCCATCTACAACGACTTCTTTTTCACCATTGAATGCAAAGCCTTCAATTAATTCACCCTTGCTATTTTTAACATATAAGTAAGGAGCATTATAACATGCATCTGCTTTTACTGCTTGTCCTGCAGCATCTTCAAATGTTACACCAAAGTATACAACACCTTTATAAATAAAGATTCTATATACAGTTTCACCATATGTGTATTCAATTGCCATTGCATTTTCCCAAGATGATGCTACAGCATTGTCTCCTGATGCTTGAGTTTCAAATGGAGTTAATAATAATACATTATTAAAATTATTACGATATACACGAACAATTAATCCACTTGCAAAATCAACATACGCAACAAACTTAGTTACATCATTGTAATCTAATGATAAATTACCATCTTCATCACTTACATAAGGCACTTGAGCATATTCTAGTAAACCAGTTTCAGGATTTACCATTGTTATCATATTTAAACCACGGAATGGGAAAGCTTCAGCTTCGCCTTCACCAACTTTATTAAGAGTAATAGTGGCTTTATTCCATGAGTCAATTGGATAAACTACACCGTTTTTAAAACCTTCATTATCATCATTTGCATCAAACGCAAGATTTGAATAAGTTTTTCCATCATATGGAGCAACAAGTTTTTCTAAAACAATTTTAACTTCACCATAAACTGAACTATAAACTTTACCACCAGCTGCGTTATAAGTAGGTTTTTCATCTTTAGTTAATGTCCATGTTTCTGCGTCAGTTAATTCCTCAAGAATAGCTGTTTCTTCTTCACCACAATGGCATTTTCTAACTGCCATACCAGTTGTACTTTCTGTAGGTTCTTCAGTAATTACCCAGCTACCAAAAGTATGTCCTGTTGCTTCTAAAACAATTTTAACTTCACTATAAACTGATGTAAATACTTTTTCACCAGCTACAGTACAAGTAGCAGAAACTTCTGATTTAACAGTCCAAACAGTAGTATCTGTTAATACTGGAAGAGTAACTTTTTCTTCTTCACCACAGTGGCATTTTCTAACAGCTTCACCTTCAGTTGTTAGGGTTGGTTCTGTAACAATTGTCCAATCACCAAAAGTATGCCCTGTTGCGGGTAAAGTTTCAGCTTTCACTTCGCCATACACAGATGTATATGTGTTATAACCAGCTTCTAAACAAGTTGGAGCAGTTGAACTAGTTAATGACCATACAGTTTCATCATTTAATGTAGGAAGAACAACTCCTTCACTTTCACCATAGATACAATTTCTAACAGCAGCACCTTCAGTTGTTAGGGTTGGTTTAACTGTAATTTCCCATTCACCATATTGATGTTCAGCTTTTTCTAATGTAATTGTAACACTACCATAAATAGATGTATAAGTAGCACTACCTTTAGTTGAGCATGTAGGATCAACTCTTAATTCTGTATTTTCACTCCATACAGAGGAGTCTGATAATTTCGCGATAGCAACTTTTAATTCTCTACCACATTCACAAACTTTTACAACTTGTCCTTTTTCGGTCAAGGTTGGTTCAACTGTAATTTCCCAAGAACCATATTTATGAACATGAGTGCCTGATTCATTTGTACAAGATACAGTAGAAATCATTAGTAGAAAAGCAGCAACTATCACAAATAATAATTTACTACGCTTCATATTTTTCTCCTTTTTTCTTTTTATATTTATTACATAGTTTCCTATGAAATAACCTAGTTTAATTCAAAAATAGTGTTAACTGCAAAATATCCATGTGATGAAGGATCAACAGATGTTTGAATTAGTACTATTTCATTAACATTTATAATGTTAGTTATTTTAAAAATAATAGTTTCGCCATTCACTTTTATTGTAAGTTCATTACCAGTTATACTATATGTTCCATTTATTCCTTTTTTACTGCCAAAGGTTGGATCATATATATCTTCTGAGCAGCTTTCACTTCCACCATCATGGTCATCTGATGTTGAAACTACTGTTACAACTTCATTTTTACCAAAGATAAATTTTGTTTCAGCTGTATAGAATAAACCACTACAAATAAATGAATAACTAGCTGTAAATGTTTTACCACTAACTAAACTATTGTCGATGGCAATATTTAATTTTTCATATGTATAAGTTTTATTATTTAAACGATATACTTTAGCATCTAAGCCAATAATAACTGTTATAATATCATTAGTTAGAGTGTAAGTTCCCGCCATACTTCCTACTTTGATTCCGCCAAATCCATCAACTTCTATATCAGAACTACCTTCAAGAGTGTAAGTTCCGCGATATTCATCAGCAAGAACTAATCCAGATTTAACGTTATTCCAATTTATAATTTTTACAAAATATTCTTCATTTCCTTTAGTTACTTTTATAATTGTTTCACTTATCATTTCCACATCTACAATTTTCCCAATAGTTGAGGTGCTATCAGCAAGAATATATGTGTAAGCACCACTTACTATAATTCTTCTTAAAACAAACTTGTCAGTACCTGATACACTAGATTCACCTAAAGTGAAGTAATCAGTAAAGGAAATTGCACCACCACAAGTAACTAGGATAATTCCGTTTTGAATCATTCTACCAGTAACTGTGACTTTACCTCTTTCTGCATTGTTTGCTTTAATAACAAAACTATAATCATCATTAATAGTAATATTACCATTAAAAATAATATTTGAACAAGTAAGAACTACTCGGCCATATTTATCAATTGATAATGCATTAGCATCAAAAATGACACCACTATCATATATACCAACAATTGGATTATTTTTATATACAGCATCAATTATTTCACATGCATAGTAAGAAACAACATCAACACCATTAACTGGTATTGTAATTGTAAATTGATAGAAACCAGCTTTACTAAATTTAATTTTTGAAACATCAATGCATTTGATTTTTTCAGCATCACTTAAGATTCCATCTTTAGTAATAATTTCAATATTACTTAATAATTCAGTACGAGCAATGCTATCGGCATCAGCACCAACAACATATGATTTAATACGTACAATCGCACCATCTAAAATTTCAACATTTTCAAATGATTCGCCATTAGCTTGACCATTCATAAATGACTTAGCTGTTAAAACATTTTTGAAGGTATCAAGATAGAAAGTTGATTCGCTTTCATATGTAAATGTTGGATTAGTATTAATGTAAGTAATCTTAACATCACTATTTTTAACTTGGTATTTAAACTGAGTTGTGTAATAACTCTTAGTGTTAAAGTTTACAACACCAGTTCCATAACCATCAAAGAAAATGTATGTATTTTCATTTTCATATTTACCAAAAAGTTGAGTTTTTTCTTCTACTTCAAATGTTTTATTATTAACATTTAAAATAAATTTATATGAATAAATGCTATCTTCATATCCATATAAGAAAACTGTGTCAGTAGCATAATCAATGCCGCCATTTTTTAAATAACTTACTTCATTAGTGTTTAATGTAAATACTTTTGTACCATTAACAACAAGAGTAAATCCTTCATATTGTGATACAAGAAGTGTAGCATTTTCACCATCTACTAGACCAGTGAAAGTCATATTGGTATATTTTTTTTCACCACTTGTTTTTGTAGTTTTACCTATTTTTTTGTCTTGCATTATAAATTGGTAAGTTTCACCTTTTAAAGTTACACTACCAATTACCGCAGGAGCGTCATCAGTTTGTATTTCAAAATTGTAATCACTAGGTATTGTTGCTTCGCCCCAGGTTAGAGTGTAAACAGTATCAGCACTAGTTTTGTCAATTAAATGAGTTTTTAAAGCATACCACATTTCAACTGATGTTTCTTTATTTTTTATTTTGAATAAGTCTATTGAATATCCTGTTGTAGTGTTGCTTAAAACATATTCACTACCAGAGTTAATCATATAGTATTTACCAATTTGATACATATCAGAACTAAAGTAAATAATTGAACGACGAGAGTCACTATATGTTAACTTACTTGAGTTATCAGGTTCAATAACAATAATTCCATCGATATAATGGAAATAATGGAAATTTGTTCCCGTTTTAACAGTAAACTCTGTAGGGCTAGCCGCATCAACGATTTCGCCTTCTAAGCTATTAAAAATAACTTTATAGTCATCAGTAATTTTTAAGTTCTTTAATTTGTATACAGGATTGTATACTACATCATCATCAGGAGTAGTACCATCACCATATCCTTCGCCACTACCATCATCTGATGTATCCGCATAAGCAATGGTAGTTTGTCTAGTTTGATATTCTCCAAGTAAAGTATCATCTAAAACGACAACTCTAGAAGTTTTGATAATACCCTTATAATTTAATTCAATTTCATAAACGCCAGGAACAAATGAATCAACTTTTCCTGAAACTAAATCATTTGTGACTTCTACATTTTTATCATTTTCAACAATTGTAAATAAATTTTTAGTATAAATTGTTTGACCTTTAAAGATCACTTTATTTGTACTTGTAATTTCAACATTAGCTTTAATTGTTACAGTAAATTCAACATAAATAGGATCATTATCAATACCATTAACATACAACGCTACTTTAACATCTTGAGGACCAACTTTATTAAAATCAATCTCATCAGAAAGTACTTCCGCATAACATGTAATAATATCAACATAATCTTTGATTGTTGTTAAAGTTTGATTACGATTATTAATTTTTAAATTAATATTATCAAAGGGATCATATTCAGTAGTACCTGTCTCAAGTTCAACAGTTTTTGAATTTAATTTAACATCATATGTGTTTTCAACAACTACATAAGTAATTGTCTTTTCAACATATGTAAACTTAACACCTTGAATTCCTAACTCTTTATCATTAAATGGAATGGTTAGTTTAACAGTATAAACACCAGGAGTGTTAAAATCAACATCACTATATTCTAAATATTTATCAGAAATATTATTAAATACTACACCATTAATTACAATTACAAAATCATTAATAAAAGCATATGTATTTTTATTTGTGCCTTTTGTAATGGTAATTGTATCACTTTTTGCATAATTAATAATCACACCACGTCTTACTTCTACATTTGAAGTAGCAGTATGGCCTTCATAATTTAAAGTTATTGTATTAACACCAATAATGGAGTAATCAATGTTTCCAGTAATCATATCAAGGGTTACAGGAATAACTTGATTGCCTTTTTTTATCTCGAATAGTTTTGTAAGATCAACATATTCACCATTTGGATAAACTATTATGTTCTTAGAACTAATTGTTAGTTCTTCTTCTTCAACAATTCTAATTTGAACTGTTTTGGTAAGATGAATATTATATAAAGTATAATCAAAAATAACATCATAAGTATTACCAACGGTAGGGCTATTTAAACTTGTTACATCAAGCATTTCATTTGTTACTTTTTCAGCCTTATAATCAACGTATAAGCTAAATAATTTAGTATAATCAAAATTTTGAATTTGACTAATTGTTAGTTCAAGCACTAAGTATGAAGGAACAACTTCGGCTTCGTGCGTTTCAATAACATGAACTGTTAAAGTTTTACTTACATTTTTAAATGTAACTATAAATGTATAAGTTCCAGTAACATCTTTGACATTATTTTCAATCATATCCTCAGTAATAGGAACACTAACACCATCAATTGTTGTGGTAAATAAAGAAAGGAAATCATAATCTTTTACTTGTAATTGATTAATGGTTATTTCCTCAACCTTTAATAATACATCATATACAGTTTCTTTAACATTAACTGTAACTGTTGCTTTTTTCTTTTCATATGTACAAGTAATTTTATAACTACCTGCAGTTTCTTTTAAACTACTTAAATCAAGGTATTCATCTAACACTTCAATAGTAGTTTCATCTGATTTTATTTCGAATAGGGTTTTATAATCATATGTATTAACTTCCGTATCTTTTAATTCAATTGTATCTTTTAAAGCTTTAACGGAAATTTTAGGTGATCCAGAGGAGTTACCCCCTAGATCACAACTTGCTAATGTAAAGAGTACTACTAAAACAAGAAATATGTATTTTAATTTTCTCATTCTATCACATCTCCTTAACATTAATTACTTTTCTTTAATGTCCATTCACCAGTTCTATAAAAATCAATATCAATAAATTTAGTATGGTTATTACTGAAAACAATCATAATTTCTTGATAAATAAATGTTACATAAAGATCTGCACGACCTGTCTTGCCACCTGATGTATCAGTATTGGCTTGTGAAATTTTAAAGCCTAATGTGCCAAGAACTTCAGTAAATTCTTCAATTATTTCTTCAAAGTCTGTGATTTGCATGTTTTCATCATAATTGCTGCTTGTCATCTTAATGCTTATTGATTTGCGGTAGATTGGATTACCATCACTATCTGAACCAGTTTGTGTAAAATCAAAGAAAGGACCACTAATAGCATCACCTAAAACACTAATAAATACTTCTGGAGTTGGAAAATAACTTACTGCATCTCCAAAAATGTCTTCAAGTACGACTGTTGTAATTTCATCATGTGTATCCTTTGTTGAGTTTGTAGCCGTATAATATTTAGTTGTATATTCACCCCATGAATTTTTTATCTCACGAGGAACATAGCCAACAAATGTTTTTACTGGTAACTCTGTTGTATTAAATTTGCTATAATTTACTGTATAATAACCACTATAGATACCACTAATTGAATAAGGGAATACAGCACTTACTAAATTACCTTCACCATCTACCTTAATACTTAAAGTTGTAGATACAGAAGCCTCACCATAGCGTCCATAACTTTTAATAGCTAGTTGTTCGGCAATTTCTCTTGTAATTGCGGAATCACGTAATTTAAATACGTAATACATCTTACCATCTTTAGATGTTGCATATTCAAATGTAAAGATATCAGCAGAAAAATCAAATTTAGGAAGTTCTTGGAAATATGAACCTGTATATTTTCTCTTTCCAGCTAGAGCTTTTAATTTTGTATCATATTCAAAATAATCAAACGTATTATCGCTGTTTTGTTTATATCCAGAATATTCTGTATGATATGGTTTATCATCCATTGTGTATGAATACATACTTGTTTGAGCAAATAATGCTCCTTCTTCAGTAACCTTACCAATAAGTCCTACTGTACCAACTTGGCTTGTAAAATTCTTGATTTCATCATTATTTTCAGCATTTTTTCTAGCAAGGAAAACTTTTGAATTACTTGTTGCGGAAAGAGTTTGATATTCATCATAATTTACTGAAGGAGAGTTTATTTGTGTTTCTACAATATTAAATGTATAGTTCTTTAACTCCTTCATTTTTGTAAGAGCAGTTGTTAAAAGTTCTGCATTTTCAGGAGCTTCATAAGGAGTAGGATCTCCAACTACAGTTGTACCAATTTTAGAAAACTCAACTTCAATAGTTGTATAACTCATAGCATCCGCATCTTCTCTTACATCAGCACCATAATATAAAATTTCTGTTTGGCCAATTAGTTTTGTAATTTGTCCATCTTCAACAACTAAGAAAATTTTACTTAATGTATCTGATAGCATTGGTGTTAATGAGAATGATAAATAAGTCATTAAATATAAATCTTCTTCATTTGTTACATCAACACTATATTCATATCTTTGTTCATCTTCATTAAACTTAAACTTATTAACATTTAATTGACCTAAATGATTCCATAAATGTTGTGATTCCCAAATTGTAGGAATACTTACATAGTCTTTTACGAGACTTCTTGCGACTTTGTTATTTCTGTCAATATATACTTTTTCAAGTCCATGGCCAACTTCGCCATTTTGATTCTTTAAGCCATCCTTTTCACTCTTACGATAATTATCAGTAATAACATTATCTTTTTGTTCTAAACTATACCATGAACCACTCCATGCATCTTTTGACATTTCAACAGTCATGCCATATTTATGATTTCTGTTATTGTCAGATTGGTTAAAATCAACATATACATCTTCAAGAACACCTTTAACTGTTATGCTTTCATTACCTAATGCTTCTATCATAGTGGATGTTAATCCATTAACCTCTCCACCTTGAGTTTCTGACTTAACAATAATTGTAACTGTTTTAGTAACTGATTTATCTGCGTTTGCTGTAACAGTAATATTAACAACTTTATCAAGAACAACATTACCAATAACACTAACGATACCATTAGTAATTGCAATAATTTTTGGGTGAGATGATTCAACTGTGTATGAAGTATCACTTGAACCCGTAATTGTAACTGTTAAATTTGCAGTTTCACCTTTTTTGATTGTATCTTTTGATAGACTTACATCCATCTTAACAACATTTACTACTTCTGCTTTGACAGTAAGTTTGATTGATTTACTAATGTTTTTGTCAGCATTGGATGTTACAGTAATAGTTACGACAACATCTTCTTTTACACCTTTAACTACTGAGACTTTATCTTCTTTTATAGAAATTACATCAGCAGGATCAACACTATAAGTATAAGTTTTATCATCAGTATTTTTAACTTCAACTGTTAAATCTACGGTTTCACCTATTTTAATTGTATTTGCACTAGAGCTTAAACTAATTGTTACTTTTTTATTGCCACAAGCAACGACTGAGACTAAACATAGTACAAATAAAACTAGTGAAAAACATTTAATAAAAGTATTTCTAAATTTTTTCATTGCTTATTCTCCTTTTTTATATAAATCATCACCCCACATATAGATAATTAAATCTAGACTTGAATCTACTGGGGCAACGTAAATTGTTTTTTCTTTTTCAACTTCTTGTTCAATTTTTATTCCATTTATCTCAATTTCTTCAATGACTTTAACTTTTATAGACTTGCTGTATTCACCATTTCCTAGGTCTTTAAAGCCTAAAGACTCTAAATATTCACCTATTTTTTCAAGAGACGAATTAATTGTGTAATCATTATCAAGTGGTACATCATAGTAGAAAGTTAAACTCATATAACCTGTCTTTTTACCATTTGGTATATGCATTGTTAACATACCAAATCCATAGGTATCACCAAGTACACTTCCAAAGAATGGTAACATACTATTTTCTTCTATTTCTTCTTTTGTAAGTTTTGATGTTTCACCATAATACTTAAGTAAAAAATCATAAGCATTAACCATTTTATCATCTTTAGTGGTTGAACTTGCACTAGATTCTACGAACTCTAATTGAGCCCATGAAGTTGGAACTTGTCTTGTTATAAAATCAATATTCACATCTTCAGGTATCACGGCTTCATTAAAATCACTATAAGTAATAGAAATATCACCAAAGATTGAGCCTAAATAGAAATAGAAATTTGATGCAATAATTTTTCCATCTTTAACTGTAACAAATGGTGCATATTTATCAAAAGTTACTGCTGAACCTGTTGTTGCGAAAAGGCCATAAAGGTTTACATCATTTCCAACACCATAATAGAATGTTGAAGCAACTGAGCACATAACATCATCAACATAATAGCTAATTGAACCATCTTCATTTTCAGAATATCTTGTAAAGATTTCTGCCGCGAAATCAAAGGTTGGTTTAGCATGACTAAATGTTGTTTCATATGCTCGTGTTGCAGCATATTTATTAGTTACTTCTTTATCTTCATAGAATGAATTATATAAATTATCACTAATCTTTTTATATCCATAACTTCCATTTTCTGTGTAATTTTTTTGTTCTTTACCATATTCATCATAACCAACTGAATAAGGTCTAAAATAACATATTTCATTAGTTACTGTTTCTGTATAACCAGAAAGTACATAACCTTTTGTAAGATATGATGCGGTTAAACCTAAGAAATCTAATGTATAGCTATCTAAGCTTTTCATATATGTGATTGCACTTGCAAGATTATCATGGAAATCACGATGTGCATATTTTGATATTGTTGGTACGGTCACAGCATCACCACAGTCCACCGCAACAAATAATTCTAGAATTGCTTTATTAGGTTTAGCTAAATTGTAATCTGGTTTACTTATCGCATAGAAACCTAAAATTTCATCTTCTTCAATAATTAATTGAAAATCCATATTTGGATCTGGAACAAAATCATATGGGTTAGCAGATGCCACAAGTTTAGCTGTTAATTTTTTATCAGTGCCTTTATATTCATAACGCCATGTATCTTCATTAAAGATAAAATCATTAACTGTTAAGTTCTTAAGATTGTTATAAAAACCAGCATCTTCCCAACTTACTTTATTGCCATCATCATCTAACATTGGTTCATACATTTCATCATTTAAATAGCTTACACCAACTTTATTAGCGAAACCTTCATGATTTCTCATATATAATCCCATGTTAGTTCCGGTATCAGCATTTGCATATTCTGCATACCAGTTAGTCCCATCCATTGATGTTTTTAGAACAGATGTATATGTCGAAATAGGTTTACTACTAATTCCAATTTCTGAAACATCAATACTTAAATATCCTTCAAAACCAATTTTGTCAACCTTTAAGGCATCTAACATTGCTTGAGTTAAATTTGGTTTAGAAACAATTAAGATTGCCTTACTTGCTTCACATTTTTTATTTTTAGTACTACGAGCTACAAGTTCAATTATTTTATCGCCCTTTACATCTTTTGCGGTAAAAACACCATCTTTAGATATTGATGCATAATCGGCACCATCTCTAATTTCCCATGTAACATCGCTACTAATTTCACCATCAATATAGGCTGTATATCTTGCTTCATTACCACTTCTAACTTCACTTTTACCTTGAATACTAACTGTAACCTCGGGTTCTGGATTTGGTTTTGGATCTGGTCCTGGCCCTGGTTTTGGAGGAGCATCATTTTTACAGTTTTTGCATGATGAGCAAAGCACTCCAAGTACACAAGTAAAGATTAATAAAAGTACTAGTGGCAATTTAATAATTTTATTACGCATTACTTTCACCTCCTAATACTCATAGATTGTACATAAATTAACACGTCTTCCACTTTCTGTTTCATATGTACATTCTATTCTCTTAATTTTACTATTTTCAAAACCGATGGAAAGTATTGCAATATCTTTTACTTTAATATCGCTATTAAATACTTTTGATACGTTTTCCTTTGTTATTTCAGCATTAAAATTGTTATCTTTTAATGTGTAAGATTTAAATAGATTTTTTTCTAATGTTAAATTAAATAAATCTGTTGTTTTTAAATTTTCAATATTTTCAGTTGTTTTACTTGTTGTAAATTCAATATTATCATCTAAGGTCGTGGTTGTGAAAACTACAACAGCCTTATTCTCATCAATTATTGTCAATTCCTTAAGTTGTTCATATACAATTACATCACTATCTTTAATTGTAATTGTTTGATTAACTTTTTTACTTGATTTGACATTTTCAACAATGGTATCATTATAATTTTTGACATCATCTTTACTTGTTTTTTTACATGATGTTACACTAGTTACAAATACCATTATTAATAATAGTAGTAGAGTTATTCTAAACTTTTTCATATGTTCACCCCCTACTTATAAATACGTTTTTTGAAAACGTATAAAGCACATAAAGCTATAATTGTTAATGCATTAATACTAATTTTAGAAACATTAGTAGCTGCACGATTGCTTTGTAATGGTTTAACATCATCTGTAATAGAAGCAACATATGCTTTATATGATTCAATAAGCTTATTATAATTTGTTAAATCGATTAATCCTCTATCTGATAATGATAAATTATTTAAACGAGTTGTAATATCATTTAATTGAGTTAATAAACTAATATTAAATGTTGCAGGTAAAGCGTTAATTTCAGCTTGTAAGTTTTTAACGGCTTTACTAGCATTTTCAAATTGTAATTTCTTAAGTTCTGCTTTTGCCTTAGTTACGACTTCAACATAATGGTTCCATTCATTCATGGTATAACCATATTTTGTTGGATCTTGTTTTATTGTATTATAAGCAGTAAGTGTACCATCAATTAATTTTTCATCAGTTAATAATACTTTCTTAAGTTGTTCTATTTGTTTTGCACCTTCAACAAACTTAATCATATTCTTATGCATTGGTTCATAATCACTAATTTCAGCATTTTCAAGTTTACCAAAATAAGCTTCATAAACTATAGAATCATAACCTTCAATATCCTTACTATCTGGGATAATTAGACCGATTGGTTCTTTCTTACCAACTAAATCAATAAATGTATAATAGTATAATTCATATCCAAATAAATTGATATATTTGTGTAATAAACCATATCCTGGATCACTTTCTAGAAGTTCTGCCTTTTCAGCATATGCATCTTCTAGAGCTGGAGCAGTAAATGATTTAAATTCAACAGCCATTAAATTATCATATTGGTAGAATGCATAATTACCAATACTCTTTAAACTATCAGGGAAAATAAGAACTTTAATATTCTTATTACTATTACCTGCATATGTATCAATACGATAAGTTCCTTCAGCCACTTCAAATGTTGTAACATTAAGTGCTGCTGGAATTGATTTTAGTTCTAAATGATTAGATGGTAATACAATATATAATGCACCATTAATTAAACGAGCATATTCATTTATCACGCCAGCATCTGTAGTTTCTTTATCATCTACATAATAACTATATTTAGCAAGATTTGGACATTCTTCAAATACTAATTGACCAATCTTACTTAAGCTTTTAGAGAATGTAAATTCAACTAATTCACTATTCATTTGGAATGCACCATCTTCAATTATTGAAAGCTTTGGAGCAATAATCTTTTTAACACTTACTAATTGGAAGGCAAATTGTCCAACTTTTTCAAGTTCATTCATTTCGCCTAATTCATCTAAGCTATAACATTTTACAAATGCAGCTTCTTCAATAGTTTTAACTTTGGCAAGATTTACTGATTCTAGTTTTTCACAACCAGCAAAGGCATATCCACCAATTGTTTCAATATTTTCAAGATTAATTTCTTTAAGGTTTTCACAGCCCATAAAGGCTCTTTCACCTATTTTTGTAATATTAGAATTTAGTGTTACTAGTTTTAATTTTGAACAGCCTGCAAAAGCAAATTCACTAACTTCAGTTAAACTAGATGGAATAACAATTTCGGTAAGACCTAAGCAACTAGCAAAGGCACCTGTACCAATTGTCTTTAACGATTCTGGTAAAATTAATTCCATAATTTGAGCTGCACCACCAGTTACAAGATATTGAGTAAAAGCACCTTCACCAATTTCTTCAACTATTGGCATTCTCAAATAACTTAAAACTTCACAGTCAGCAAATGCATATTTACCAATATGCTTTACATTATTTAGCTCAGCAATCTTTAGACTTGTACAGCCATAGAAAGCTTCATCTTCAATATATTCATCAGTCTTTGATAAATCAATTGTTTCTAATTGAATATCTTTCGCAAAGCATGATTTACCAAAATGAACACCGCCATTTTCTGGCATAACTACTTCTCTTAGTGATAAGCAGTTTTGGAAAGCACCAAAACCAAATTCAGCATTTTCGCCGATTGTTACTTTTGATACTTTGGAATTATAGAATGCTCCTTCTTCACAAACGGCATCACTGCTAATTACAATTTCCTTTAAGCCAGTTGTAGAGAAAGCATATTTCTTTATTGTTTTAACATTTTCTAGATTAATTGTCTTTAATTCACTATCATTAACAAAGGCATATTCACCAATACTTGCAATACCTTCATTAGGTAACACAACTTCTGTTAAAGTTGAACTATTAGCGAAAGCATAACCTTCAATAACTAATTCTTTATTTGTAAATTCAAGTTTTGTAAAATTAATACCTGCAAAAGCACCTTCACCAATCACTGTATATTTACTATCTAGTACATATGTACTATTTATAAGTTTTGAATTATTATTAAAGAATGCTGGAGCAGCAAAAATAATTTTTGTTCCTTCTTTGTTTAGTAGTAAACCACTTTCTGATGTATAGTATGGATTACGATCTGATACACTGAAAGCTGTTAAATCTGTTTCATGGAAGAAAGAACCATCCAAATTTTCTAATTTTGTATTTTCGGCGAAACCAATCTCTTCCAAATTTCCACATTTATAGAAGCAATTTTTTCCTAGTGATACTTCATTGTTAGGAAGGGTAATAGTTCTAAGTCCAGTACAATTATAGAATGCTTGTTCATCAAGTCTATCAACGCTTGCATTAAACTTAACATTTGTTAATTTTGGACAATCACTAAATGCACCTTTACCAACATTTATAATATCATTATTAATTGTAACAGTTTCTAGATTATCACATTTAGCGAAGCAGAACTCAGGAATTTCTACTTGTTCATATATATCAACACTTGTTAATCCACTCATAACAAACATCGCATATGATAATTTAGTATCAGGTGATAAAACAACAGAGGTAAGAGTTGTACATCCTTTAAATGCTTGTTTACCAGTATTTCTTAAAGTTGTTAAATCTACCGTTCCTAAAGATACGCAATCAGTAAATGCATCAGCACCTATTGCATAAATCTTTGGTAAATAAATGTTATTTAATTTAGCACAACCATGGAAAGCTTCACGGCCAATTACTGTAACTGTATCTAAATTAATTGTTTCAAGTTTTGCGTCTTTACAGAATGCATATTCTCTAACTATCTTAACTGAAGTTGGTAAGACAACTTCTTTTAATCCTGGACAATTATAGAATGCATATTTTTGAATTTCTTCAACACCTTCAGGAATAACCACTGAAGTTATTGAAGTATTACTTGCAGGAATCTTATTCTTATCATAGTCATCTTCTGTAAGTTCAATTGTTCGATCAGTTTCATATAAACAGAAAGCATACGCTCCTATATATAAAATACCTTCATCATCAGGAATTACAACTTTGCCACCTAAACCTTTATAAGCTACAAGTGTACGGTTTTCAATGACAAATGGGTTTTTGATATTAATTGTAACACTTGCATTAATTCTTGAACCTTTGGCATTTAAAGTAATAATTGTAGTGCCTTCTTTATAGGCTTTTACAACACCTTTTTCATCTACTGTCGCAACTTCTGGATCAGTTGATGAATAAGTTAATTCATACTTACTTTCCGCATACCATGGGTTAAAATCATGATATAATTGAATTTGTTCACCTGGATAGAAACTTAATTCATCTAAACTATCTAAGAATGTGCGATCACCAGTTGAACCAATTTTACTAGTTTGAGCAGCACGCGAATAAGCAAATATTGTTTCAAAATATGAGAAACGCATTGACTTAAGTCTTGCATTTTCAATATCATCAATAGCATTATTCGTTTCTTTATCATTGCCATCAGGACGTTCTTTAACATTTATGATTAATACCGCTTGTTTACCATTATATGTTTCACGAGCAGTAATTGTAGCACGTCCTGGTTTTAGACATTTAACTTGACCTTTATCAACTTCTGCGATTTGGTTATTTGAAGAAGTCCAAGTCAAATGATTTAAATATGATCTATCAACATCTAATGTTTTATCAGATGATGCTAAGAATTTAGTTACATCAATAATTTCATTTTCATACATTGATAAAATTATTAAATCCACTCCATCAGTGGTGCCATCTTTTGTAAACTTAAAGTCACCTTGAGTGCCTGGAAGTTGACACAAATAAATATTTGAATTTAAGGCATAGTCATCAATAGAGAAGGCTAATGCATTAGGAATAATTGCATCACTATAAATATCTTCTAAGTAATCAGTTATTTCGAAACGAACTGTTGCATCTTGTCCTCTTTCTGAATAAACTGGAATTGGTTTATCTGAAAGTAGAGTATATGATGAAGATGAAGTAAAGATAATCGGACTGATTGATTGAACATATTGATTATCATATACTTTCATCGTAACATAGTATCGATCTTTCTTTAATGTCTTATCATATTTCTTTTCATATTGAACATCTTTTAATACTGGAGCTTCATCGTCTAAATAGAAATCAAAACTGAAACTATTACGAACGTTGCTCTCTGCTCCACCATCACCATAGTCTAATTCACCAACCATCTTAAATTCATATTGTCGGTTATTAATTAATCCTAATTCTTTAGATTTAAATTTTAAATTTTCATAATAAGGAACTGGAGAACCACCAACTGAGTATGCTTTATTTGCGTTATAATCAATATGAGTGTGTACTACTTCACCTGTCAATTTATCGGTAACAGTAAATGTCATCTTTTGAGCATTTCTAAGCAGTCCTGCATAAACTGCCGATATACCATCAATGGTTCCTAATATATTAGATATTGCTATGTGATCTTCACTAGCAGGGATAGCTTCATACATGCTTTCATCTATATCATATAAATATGTACCAAGTGGTATTAAATAATTATAGAAATAAGATCCATATGGTGTAGTAGCATAGTAGTCAGCTTTTAATTTATCTTCATCATCAATAGCACCATTATGTGCTTCTGATTCTACTTCGAAATAAGTTTTATCAAACATTGGAGCTTCTGTCCAATCACCATAAAAGGCTAAGAACGGAATGTTTAAATCAATTTTTTGTTCTTCAGTTGTAACATTAGATTTTAATTTAACAAATCCTTCTACATACATTCCATAAGGGAATAAATTATTCATCATTTCTTTATCACTACCAGATAGTGAATAAGTAACTTTAACTTTTGTTGAAGTATTACCAGCAATTGTTAATGTATTATTAACTAATTCACCAGATTCAAGAACTTCAATATTTGTATGACCATTTAGAATTTGAGCTTTTTCAGCAACGTGTTTACTATCAGATGTTGATACACTTTCCGTCATACCAATTACTGATAAATCATAACTAATTGTTTCACTTGATAAATTAACAACGTTAAATACCATTTCATATTTACCAAGGCGTTTAGGATCATCACCTAATTCAAGTTTAGTTCTGTCAGTTCCATCAACTGTAATATAAGCTGGTGTGTTAACAGCATTTCTAATACTTGCAAGTCCCGCACCTTGTTTACGTGGAGAATAAGGATTTCCTTCTTCATTCAACGCAATTGTTGCGGTGGACATTAGTAATTTATTAGTTAATTCTGATAATTCTTTTGATGAAATGTCAGGATATTTTTCCTTTAAGTATTGTCTTATTAAAATTACAATACCACAAAGATTAGGTGTAGCCATTGAAGTACCACTTAATTCATCATAACCACCACCAGGGATAGCCGATTTAATACTACCACCATGGGCAGTGATTTCAGGTTTTAATCCAAGTGATGGAGTTGGACCCCAACTTGAGAAGTCCGACATAAATGGACCCGCTTGGTTATCATAGTTTACAAGAATTGTACCTTTAGCTTTACTAGCAAGCATTGTACCATCATCTTTAGAAATTGAAATTGTTGGAATATGATCGGTTTTACCCATTGACATTAAAATATCGCCATCAATATTATTGTAAATAATACAAGCTACAGCTCCGGCCTTTTTAGCATACAAAGCTTTTTCTTCAAAGGTATTACTGCCACGTCTAACTAGAGCAATTTTGCCTTTTAAGTCTAAGTTATTAAAATTAGACTTAAGACCCATGCCTGGAACTGTAACATATTCAAATTCTTTAGATTCCCCTTTTCCAATTCCTAGTTCTTTAAAGAAGTCATTTTCTTTACCTGTTACAGCATTTGATTCTTTATAGAATAATACTTGCGTACCATTAGCTACTAAATATTTACTCTTAACACCACTGATAGAAGCAACTGATAAAGCTGCATCATAAGTTGATGGTGAACCTACTGTACCAGAATCTGGATTAGTAACAAAGTTTGTATTGCCTTGTTCACCACCAAAACCAGCACTATAACTATTACTTGCGGCAGTGATTAAGCTAATACCACTTTCATTGATTTTGTCATATATAGCATTTACTTCTTCTTTATCTACTTCTCTAGCAAAACCACATGATGAACCAAGTGACATGTTAATTGCATCTACACCAATGATTACTGCATCTTCAAGTGCCGCAATAATATCTTCAGTTTTACCACCAGCATCAAGGTCAGGGAAAACTTTCATTAATACTAATTGAGTGTTAACAGCAATACCAGTTATTACATCATCTTTACCACCAATGATACCAGCAACGTGAGTACCATGTTCTGAATCATATGGATTTACATCAGTATCTTTATCAGCATAGTCATAAGCATAAGGAATCTTTTCACTATAATAAACATCAGAAATTTTAAGACTTGGTGTAAATTTAACCGCATTTAAGATTTTAGTTTGATCTGTTGTTTTAATTAATGATTCAATATAATCTTTACTATATAATGCTTTCTCAGGTTGATTTGTAAAAACAGTATGACTACAATCAAAACCAGAGTCTAGAACTGCTACAGCTGTTCCATTACCTGTAAAGGATACACTGTCTGACCTATAAATACCAGTTTCATATACTTCAACAACATTTTCAACTGCACTATAACCACCTGTGCTTGATGCTTTAGGTAAATTATATGTGTCTGATAAAATTGTGGATTTTATATTTTGAATTCCATCCAACTTTTTAAAGTTTTTATAAGTTGTTTTTACTGCTATACCATTAAGAATAGTTGAGTATCGATATTCAACTTTTTTAATTAAGTTCTGTTCAAATAATTTATCTTCTAATTCTTGTTGTTCTTTTTCTATTTTACGTACATCACTTCGTCCTTTAGATGAATTTGCATATTCATTTATTGACTTATAAGTTAAGTAACCAGACGCTAGATAATTATCAATTACTGATGGACTATCTAGAGTGATAATGCTTACTACTTCATCAGAATCTAAATAACCATTATTTTGAATTAAATGTTCTGCCTTAATTTGCGACATAATTTGATCTTGAGTTAATTTCAAATCACTTTTTAATATTTGTAACTGTTGGGGATTACTATTTGAGTTTTCCTTAATTTGTGATTTTTGAGCACATGCAGTACAAGTTAAAATGGTAAGTCCAAGCATTAAGGCAGTTAGTATTTTCTTTTTCATACTATCTCCTTCCTTAAATTAGCGTAACCATAATAATACAAGAAGGAACGCAATACCAAAGCATCCAAGCACACCTAATAAAATCGGTAAGTAATGCAGGAGTGCTGCCCCTATTATTGCTCTACGTTCTTTTTTAGTTACGTCAATACCTTCTTTATTATGGAATCGGCGATGAGGCATACCATCAACATCCATATTGTATATGGTATGTCCATCATCTACATATTTTTGTTTTTTATTTTTTTCTTTCATTTTCTTTCTCTTGTTTTTCTTTTTCTAATCTCTTATATTCTGAATCATAATAGTCTAGATTCATCATTACATCTTTATTATATAGATGACAAGCTACAAAATGATTAGGAGATGCCTCACTATATTTTGGTTCTTTCATCTTGCAGACGCTCATACATTTTGAACATCTTGTGTGAAACTTACATCCTTTGGGAGGATTAGCAGGTGAAGGAATATCACCACCTAAAATAATACGTTTCATTTTAACATCAGGGTCAGGAATTGGAACAGCTGAGAATAAAGCTTGTGTATATGGATGAAGTGGATTAGCAAAAATTTCATCAGTTTCTCCAAGTTCCATCATATTACCTAAATACATTACAAGAATTTTATCAGTTATGTATTTAACTACTGATAAATCATGCGAAATAAATACATAGGTAAGTCCCATAGTTGTTTGTAATTCTTTTAATAGATTTATTATTTGTGCTTGAATAGAAACGTCTAATGCACTAACTGGTTCATCACAAATAACTAGTTTAGGTTTAACCGCAAGAGCTCTTGCAATACAAATTCTTTGACGTTGTCCACCTGAAAATTCATGAGGATAACGATCATAATATTGGGGTTGTAACCCGCATTTTTTCATAATGTCATATACATATTCACGCACTTCTGATTTTGGTACAATCTTGTGTACTTTTACAGCTTCCGCAATAATACTACCAATTGTCATTCTTGGTGGTAAACTTGAATATGGGTCTTGGAAAATTAATTGAATATCAGTACGATATTTACGCATTTGTGATTTCTTTAAATTTGTAATATCAACATCGTTAAAATAAATCTTACCGCCGTCCACATCATAAAGTTTTAAAATTGTACGTCCTAGTGTTGTTTTACCACAACCAGATTCACCAACAACACCAATGGTTTGTCCTTTTTCTACATCAAAAGTTATGTTGTCAACTGCTTTAAGGTAAGCACTAGGTTTACCAAAAAGATTTTTATTTAGAGGAAAGTATTTTTTTAAGTTTTGAACTCTTAATACATATTTAGGTTCTAAATTTGAAACAGAAACATCTTGTTTGCTATTACTCATTATCTTTAACCTCACTTTCCTCATATAAGTAACATGATACATAGTGTGTATCGCTTACTTTTATTTCATGTGGGTATAAACCCTTACACTTTTCAATACATTTATTACATCTATTTTTAAAGTAACATGTGTTTGGTAAATTAATTGGATTAGGTACTTGACCTGGAATTGAGTATAATGGTTCAGTTGAACTTGACGTAATTAACGGTTTACTCTTTTGTAATCCAATTGTATATGGATGAAGTGGATTATGGAAAATTTCATGGGCAGTACCTTTTTCAATAACTCGACCTGCATACATAATTACTACTTCATCAGCCATTTCAGCAATTACTCCAAGATCGTGAGTAATTAACATAATTGAACAGCCTTGTTCCTTTTGTAGTTCTTTTAATAACTCAAGAATTTGAGCTTGAATTGTAACATCTAGTGCCGTAGTTGGTTCATCCGCAATAATTAGTTTGGGATTACCAGCAAGGGCCATCGCTATCATAACTCTTTGTCTCATACCACCTGATAATTCATGAGGATATGATTTATATACATGTTCAGGCATAGAAATACCAACTTTAGTAAGCATCTCTATACTATGTTTTTTCGCATCAGCTTTTGACATTGATGGAGTATGGATAAATGATACTTCATCAAGTTGATAACCAATTGTAAATACTGGATTTAAACTAGTCATTGGTTCTTGGAAAATCATTGTAATATCTTTTCCACGAATTTTATACATTTCTTTAGTAGGCATTTTAGTTATATCGTATGCCAATTTTTGATGATTTTCATCATAGCCTAAATCATTATTATTAAATCTAATTTCACCATCAACTACTTGTCCTTGTGGAGATTGTACTAATTGCATAATGGAAAGAGAAGTAACGCTCTTGCCACAACCAGATTCACCAACCACACCAACAATTTTATTTTTAGGAATATCAAATGATACACCATTAACTGACATAACAGTACCATTGTCAGTAAAGAAACAAGTTTTTAAATTTTCTATTTCAATTATATTATTTTCATCCTTCATTACTGAAGTATATTCTTTAACATTACGATGTTGCTTTTTTAAAGCTTCATAGTATTTCATTTGTTTAATATTATATTTAATTATTTTACGGCTTTCTTTTATGCTAATATAATTAGAAGGTTTTTTTGTTTTTTCTTTCATTGTTTTACCTCCTATTTCTTAGCCTTTGGATCCATGGCATCACGTAAGCCATCACCAATAAAGTTAAATCCAAGTACAGCAACAACGATTAATAAGCCCGCAGGTAGCCATACATTGGTATGATATTGAAGTACTTCTCTTGTTTTTGCTGTTGCGATCATCGTACCCCAAGCAGCTTTAGGAACTTGAACACCAAGTCCTAAATAACTTAATGTTGATTCAAATAGAATTACACTACCAAGTCCTAATGTCATTGATACAATTAGTTGAGGCATTACATTAGGAATTAAATGTTTAAATATTTTTCTCCATGTTGGTAAGCCCATCACCTCGGTTGCGGTAATATATTCTTGTTCTCTTAAGGCTAGAATTTGTCCACGAACAAGTCTTGCCACTCCACTCCAACTAAATATTGTAATGATTGCCATTAGAATATATATGCGCTGAGTTGAAGTTATTTGATTATTTAATTCAGCACTAAAACGAGCATCAATTATTGCGGAAGCGATAAGTAGAATTGGAAGTGTTGGAATACAATTGAAAATATCAACTATACGCATTATCAATTGATCAACCCAACCACCAAAATAGCCTGATATGCCTCCTAAGACAATTCCGATTAATGTTTCTAAAATTACAACGATAAAACCAATTGTTAGTGATATTCTACCACCATACATTAGTCTAACAAAAACATCCATGCCTTTATCGTCAGTTCCTAATAAGTGTTCCTTACTAGGATCTGCATATTGTCTATATTCACTTACTATCTCGATTACTTCATGAACTATTTGTTGTTCACCATTTTCATCAACATAAGTGTAAGTCTTAATTGTTGTATCAACTACTTGACTTCTATCAACTGTTTCTTCACCCCATTTTGTATAAATAACAGGGCCTAAGAATGAGAATAGGAACAAGAATACGATCATTATGATACCAACAATTGAAAGTTTAGAACGGAAGAATCTACGAAGTACAAGTCGCATTGGACTCATTTCTTTGTATGTATCTTCTAACGATGTAGTTTCTTCATTTTCTTCAATAATCGTTTCTTCTATTTTGTCAATTTCATTAAGTGGAATAGTATTTAAATTTGTTTCTACTTCTGATTTAGTTTCTTCCACATTTTCTATTTCATCTAATTCTGCATCTGATATTTCATTTTTTTCAGCTAAAATTGTTTGCTTTATTTTTTTAACTTTATGATGATTTTCTCTTGAAATTTTATGATCATATTTTACTTTTTTAGTTCCTTTTTTGCTTGTGATAATAAAACCACAAATAATCACTACTAGTAAAATTGTAATGGTTGGTAATAATATACTTAATATCATTTCTTACACCTACCTTCCTAGTTTTACTCGTGGATCTACTATTGAATACATAATATCAGATAGTAGTGTTCCAATAACGGTTAATACTGCTAAGAACATATTGTATCCCATTACAAATGGTATATCACCTTGCATTAATGCTGTGTAAGCCAATCGACCAATACCATCAATAGCAAACACTTCTTCGGTTATCATCATACCACCAAAGAGTGATGGCAAGATTCCCGCAAGAAGAGTAACTAATGGAATCATTGTATTTCTAAATGCATGTTTATAAATTACTTTCTTTTCTGATAAGCCTTTAGCACGTGCTGTACGAATGTAATCAGCACCTAATACTTCAAGTGTATTAGTTCTTGTATATCTCATTAATCCACCAATCGATAAAATAACACTAACAAAAATTGGAAGGATTAAGTGTTTTAAAATATCACCAAATTTTTGAAATGATCCAGCACAATTATCAGCATAGTTAGCAGTTGCTGAAATTAAACCATTAGATGGTAACCAGCCTAAATTTACTGCAAATATTTTAATAACTATCGCCGCAAAAAAGTAAGTAGGTAGAGAAATACCAATCATTGTAAAGACTGTGACGGTATAATCTCTCACCGAATACTGATGCGTTGCACTGGAAATACCCAGTGGAATTGCTATTAAGAATTGGAGTATTGTCGCGACTATTGCAATCGCAAACGATATCCACATATTTTCTTTTATAACTGTAGCAACAGGTTTTTCATATTTAAATGAAGTTCCAAGATCTCCCTTACAAAGTTTTCCTAACCATTTAAAATATCCACCAACAATCCCCTTAAATGAATCATCACCGATTCCATATAATTCTTTAAATTTCTTTATATCTTCTTCTTTAATTGTTCCTTGGCTTAAGCCTTCCGCATATTTTGTTTCTACATAATTATTAGGCATTAATCTTACTAATGAGTAAATAATCAGTGATACACCGAACAAGATTATAATCGAAATTAATAATCTTTTGATTATATATTTAAACATTTTATAACTCCTTTTTTGAGAAATTGGAAACGCCTATGAATTGGCGTTTCCAAATATCTTATTTTTCTTTAACGTATAATGAAACTCTCCAAAGATCACTAGTTAAGCCTTTATAAGGTGATAATTCAGATTGTGGTGTTAATGTTGAAACATCAATTTTTTCTGAATTATAAACAAACAAATCATCTCTTTGATATGTAGGAAGTTCAATTGCAAGTTTCATTACTTCTGTCAAGGCTTTTTCATAATCACTCTTTCTATCTGCTTGATTATTTGTTTTACGTGCCTTTTCAATAAGTTCTGATAAGTAATCTAGAATTTCAACTTCTTCATCATATTCACCACCATTGTTTTGAATAATGGCATTGTAACCCCAGTTTTTAACTGATGTTGCATTTGATTCTTTGTGGTAAACTTGATACATATCAGGGTCAATTGTTGAGCCCCATGCGGCTGCCCATACTGTTAAGCTACCTTCTGATAATTTCTTTAATGCGTTAGCATCTGGTTTTACTTCTACTTGGAAACCTGCTTCATTCAATATTTCTTTTGCATGTAATAATGCTGCATAAGCAGGGTGATCAGTTTCTTGACCTGCAATTGTAAATGTAAATTGTAGTACACGCTTACTACCTTTTTGATAAATGCCATTAGCATTTAATTGGTATCCAGCACTTTCAACTAAATCACGAATAAATTGTAATTGTTCTTCTTTTGTTAATGTATCGCCAGCTTTTTTACCTAAGTTTTTAACATAATCTCTATAGTAAGGATTTACTTGTTTTAATTCTTCGTTTGAAGGAACTGGTGAACCGATATATGGATAATAAGGAACTGAATCTTTTGGATATGCCCAGCTTGCTCTTGACATTGAACGATAAACTGGAAGGGCAGTGCCTTTATAATATTTAACACATTCATCAGTGTTAATTGCATGCATAATTGCTTGTCTTACTTCTAGGTCTACTACTTTACTTGCATTAATACCAATGTAACCATAACCTGAAGCTTTGATTGTTTGGTAACTAATACCTTGGTTAGCTTTACCTGCAAGTTCGGCGATTGTATCAGGTTTTGCACTTGGTTCAATAAAGTCGATACCTTTGCTATATAATGTGTCTAACATTTGATTTTCTGCAACAACTTGGAAACGAACTTTTTTGATTGTTGGAGTTCCCATTAGATAATATGGATTTCTTTCAAAGTAAATAACACCTTTATCGTAGAATTCACCAGGTTGAATATTAGTGATACCACCACTTGATTTACTAGCCGCATAAGCACCAGCACCTACTGGAACGCCAATACGATCAGGGTTTTTAACAACTGTATTCATGAATGTTGGTGAACCATATTCAACGCCAAAGTTTTCTTCGAAATCAAATTTATCAATATGTTCTTGATCTGAGTAATAATACATAGGAGCAACACCGAATGCAAAGTTCCAAATTGCTTTAGGGTCAACTTCTTTAATCTTAATACTTAATACTTCATTGTATCCTTCTTTTACATTACCATTTTCATCATATTGTACAACATCATATTTTTTATTATTTACTGTAACTGCTTCTTTACGATTAGCAAATTTAATACCTTCAATATTTGAGTATGTTCTTGTACGATCTTTATAATAATTTTCAAGTTCTTCATTAGAGATATAGTTGAATAATTCTACTGAAGTACCCCAGTATTTAACGATTTCATTAATATCATCAGGAATCTTATCAGCAAGAATTGCTTCAATTGCTTGTTCTTTTGTCCATTTCTTTAATTCAGCAACATCGTATACGGAAAGTGAAGTTGAAAGTTTACCTTCTTTTTTAGACCATGTAATGTATCCTTCATTGTATAAGAATGCTTCAACATCTGTTGTAATTAAATTTTTAAATACTTTACCAGACTCATCTGAGAATGTAATGTCTGAATATGAGTCGATAGCATTTGTATAATCACTTTCTAATTCTTTTTTGAATAATTCAATTGCTTGTTTGTAATCTTTAACAACATTTTTATAGCTATCTGATTTAGTAGTGTATTCAGCAAGTTTTGCTAAATAACCAGCTTCATCCAATGTTAAGTCTTTTAAGATTTCAGTACTTGCACTTACTAGTGCAGTGATTCTTGCACGTGCAGCAGTATCAAATTGGTCTTTAAAACTTTCTTGTTCATCAGGATTTCCTTCTTGAGTACGATATTGTTTTAATCCAACGATATCTGTAGAATAGATTGTGCTTGAACCAGTGTATACTGGATCTAGATAAACATATAAATTAAATAATACGTCTTTTATTGTTAAGTATGATCCATTAGAGAATCTTACATTGTTTTTTAATACAAAATAATAAGTTGTATATGAACCATCTTTTTCAGTAACAATTTGTAAATCTTTAGTAACAACGGATTCATTATCACCATAAGTTGGATTACCTTCTTTATCGTTACCAATCATACCAATTTGTGTCATTCCAATAACATTACTATCTGGTCCTGTTGTTGAGAAGAATGGGTTAAATACTTTATCAACTGCTTGTGATGAAAATACTAAAGCATCTTCTTCGTTATTATAGTATGTGCGGTCTTCATCATCTCCGCCCTTGCAACTTTTACAACTTGTTACAGTAAATGCGGTTACAATTACCATAACAAAAATAAATAATTTTTTAGATAAATTTTTCATTTTAATTCTACTTTTCCTCCGTTAATAATTTAAATTCTACTGTTGTTGATGTAACTGATGTTTCATCTTTTTCTAAATATACTTCATCATCTACTAGAATGAAGTTTTCATTTTTATTAAATGTATCACTAGGCCATACTGTTATTTGATATGTACCTTTAAAGATAACATTTTCTAATTTAGTGCTTTCCAATTTTCTTGCGATTGGAATAATGTAAATATTTTGAATACTTGGAAGACCAGCATCTAAAATAAGCGTTACTTCATCAAATGTGGTATCTGTAATAGTTGCATTAGTCAATTGATCAAACATACTGATGTATAAGTTATTATCAACTAAACTATCTTTCAAGCTTGCACTACTTGTAGTTAAACTAAAGTTGTAAATTCGGTGGTTATTACCTTTAATTATTCCTTTATACTCACGATAATAGAAAGTCTTTCCTTCCATGTCAATATCATCATCAAGATAAATATTGTTATTAGCTTTTAATGCATTTTGAAGTTCTCTTCGTGTTTTAACTACTTTATAGTTACCTTCTTCATATTTTGCGATAACCTTGATTGGTTCAGTAATATCTCCGCCTGGGTGTTTAAAATTCATATCCCATGGATTTCCGTTTTCATCTAAATATCTAATAAAAGTATAACCATCTCGGTATTGCACTTCATCTATTTCTTCACTCAACTGACCGCCTGCATTTACAACGTAATTGCATAATTTAACTTCTTCACCATTTTCGTTTAAATAATAAATGTCAAACGAATATACACGTTTAATTTGCCAGTTAGCATATAAAGTTATACCATCAGTTGTAACTCTATCATTGTCAAAATCCCATTTACCACTATATGTTACAACATCGCCATTTTCGGTTTTAGTAACATTTTTAGTACGATACCAACCAACAAGTTCATATCCTTGCTTTTCAACATCATTATCTTTTGATAACGAGGTTGGATCTTTTATCAGCATACTATCGCCTTTTAGTGAATACCAGTATGTCACAGCAGTTTTACTTGATTTATAAGTACCACCCTCAAGTTCCAATATTACTTTGACATTTCCCAGTTGTGTCGTTTTATTTTTACAACCATACATTAAAGTAACTAACGCTATTATCACTAAAATAATAGTACTTCGTTTATGCTTCATAATGAGGCCTCCTTATTTTGTATCATTTTTATTACCTTATTGTACAGTTATTATACTATTTTTTTATCTTTTTTTCATATTTTTAACTAATGAAAACGCTTTTTTTTACTTTTTTTAATTTTTTTATTTTTAGTTTTTGCCATTTTATCTAGGTTTTACTTATATATTTTAGTTTTTATTGACATGTGTAAATGAAATATTTTACTTTTTTTCCATATTTTAGCATTTACTTAATGATTTTTTCCCTTAAATTAATAAAAGAAAAGAACTAGAAAACCTAGTCCTTGTAGTTTTATAGATAATTACCAAGCATTATCATCGCAATGCCAAAGTATAATATTACAACAATTACATCGTTAATAGTAGTTATAAATGGACCCGAAGCAACTGCTGGATCAACCTTACATTTATAGAAAATTACTGGCACTAAAGCCCCAAATAAATTAGATGTCGCAACAGCACAAGTGATGGAAACACTAAGCACTAAAGCAATTTTTACAGGGGGAATTTCTACTTCTTTTTTAAGATAAAGCATACCAACAACTAGTCCAAATGAAACAATTCCAAGGACTAGTCCCGTACATATTCCAAGTAATGTTTCTTTCGTTAAGTGCTTTAAAATAAGTTTTGTTTTATTTAATTTATTCTCACTAATTCTTCTAACTGCAACTGCCAAGCTTTGAGTTCCACAGTTACCAGCAAGTCCTAAAACAGCTGCTTGAAAGAAAGCTAAAAGTGGTACAGCTACTATTACTTTACTAAACATAGATATAACAAGTGATACACCTAAATCTAAAAATAATAGAATTATTAACCAGGGGATTCTCTTTTTAATTGATAATCCAACACTCTCGTCACTTTCTTCCCCTTCTGTTAAACCAGCTAATTTTGCATAGTCATCTTCAACCGCATCTACAGCTTCATCAAATGCATCATCCATAGTGATAATTCCTTTAATTATACCACCATCATCGATAACTGGCATTAAATAAGTGTCATAATCACTTATCATTTTTACTACTTCTTCAATTTTTTGATTTACCTTAACAGCCTGAAAATGGCTAACCATAATCTCATTTAATTGACAAGGAGATTTGCTTATTATTAATTTCTTTAAATCAAGAGTTCCAACTAAAAAATCATCTTTATTGACAATCATAATTGTATTAATATTTTCAACATTGGGTGCTTCTTTGACAACTAATCGCATGGCATCTTTAACATCCCAATACTCATAAGCCATTAAGAAATTTGAATTCATAATAGAACCAGCAGTACCATCAGCATATTTTGATAGATTGTTTATATCTTCTTTAACATCAGCATCTAGTAGATTTATGATTTCACTTGCTTGTTCTGTTTCAAGTTCATCAAGTACATCAGCCGCATCATCTGGTTCCATTTCATTAATAATGGAAGCAACTTTTTTATTATCAACATCGCTTAAAATATCTGAAGTATCATCGGCATCCATGTACGCTAAAATATCAGCAAGTTCTTCATCAGTAAATAGTGACATAATTAAAGCTTGTTTATCAGAATCAACATTTTTAATTATTTCAGCAATATCAAAATTATGATAGTTACTCAATATGCTTTTTAGTTCATTTACATCATTTGTATTTTCAATTAAAGTTATTACTTTTTCTTTATCAACCATTATTTGTTACCTCCTACAACTACCATATTCATAAACGCTGTAGCAAGGCCAAAGTAAACAACTATTGAGATTGTATCACTTAAAGTTGTAATTAATGGTCCTGATGCAACTGCAGGATCAATTTTTATTTTATGGAAAAATACAGGAACTACTGCTCCTAGCATTTCCGTAAGCAATAGTGAAATGCTCAATGAACCAGCAATAATTAAAGCTACTAACCACTCAACATACATCGAATCATTCCTAATTAACATATATATAAAACTAGTAATAAAAGTTATCACACCTAAAATACATGATGTAATTAAAGCTGTTAAAAACTCTTTACCAAGATGTCTTCTAATACCTTTTCCATTATCCATTTCATGGCGGCTGATACTTCTTACTGTAACAGCCAAACTTTGAGTTCCTGCATTACCAGCCATATCAAAAATTAATGATTGAAAAAAAGCAAAAATAGTTACTTCAACTATTACTTCTTCAAATTGACTTGTAATATTTGAAATCAACAAGCTTAAAGCAAGTAAACAAATAAGCCAAGGAATACGTTTAATCATATGTCCAAAGATACTAGTTTGTTCATCAATATCACTAGTAACACCAGCCATCATACCGTAGTCTTCTTTAATTTCGCCTACAACTTCATCAATGGCATCATCGATAGTAATTACACCAACTAATCTATCATTATCCAAAACTGGAATAGCATACAAATTATAATCTTTTATTTTTTTTGTAACTGTGCTTATTTCGTCATTAACATTACAAGCAATATAATTTTTATCCATTATTTTATCTATCGTAAGGGGAGATCTTGCGATAATAAGATCCTTTAAGTCAATAGTCCCTTTTAATATACCATCGCTTGTTACAAATAAAGGGTCAATTACTTCTGATTCATTAGCCTCTAAAACAAGTTTACGCATAGCATCTTTAACATCCATTGTTGTATTTAATTCAATATAATTGGTTCCCATAATAGAACCAGCAGTATCCTCATCATATTTAGCAAGAGTGTCAAGTTCATTTCTATCTTCGGCTGGTAAAACATCCAAATAATACTTATCTAACCCTTCCTCACTCATTTCATTAATAACGTCAGCAGCATCATCAGATTCCATTTGATTAAGAACTTTAGCACCTTCTGTCAAATTCATTTCTTCTAAATATTTAACAGCATCCTCTTCATCTAAATATTCAAATATATCAGCAAGTTCAGTACTACTTAACGCCTTGTATATTTTTTTTCGATCTTCTTCATCAAGTTTCTTGAACGCATCTGCAACATCATACGGGTGATAATCGATTAAGATCTTATGAATATTCACAAAATCTTGTTCCTTATGAATTTGATTAATTAATGTCTTAACTGTTAATTCATTCATTTCTATCACCTAACCTTTCATAATTATTATACACTATTTTTAGAAAAAAGTAAACACTTAAAACTACAAAGATATTATTCAATAGCCCTTATTTTATTCTGTGTAAAAACGTAAGCAATATTATGCTTACATTGTTTTATTTGTTTTACTTCTTGAGACTTTGGTATTTCCTTGTTGTCTTCATCAATAATTAGTTTACACTTGATGCATTTATATAATAATTACAATATATAGTAATGCTATAAAGAGGTATCACTAGCAAATACCTCTTATAAATTATTGAATAAATATCACAAAATATTATTCTTTATTTGTTTCTTTTTAGTTTTGGATAATGATCATTTACATACTTTTGGTTTGCATATTCAATATCATCCAAATCCCATATTTCTTCATTCCATTTTAAATCGTTAATATAAAATTCTTTATTATTTAAATTTTCAAATTTAAAAACAATACAGCATTCACCAAAACGATTTTTTTGTTTTTCATAATTAGAAATATACATAGGATAAAATGAAGTCACACAACCATCAATTTTCCCACTAATAGGATTTTCAGAAACATCTACCGGATACATATACGTTAATCCATCTTTTACACTACAATAACACTTATTTATTTCACCTTCGATATATGAATTTCGATTGTAATTGTAACTAGCATTTATACTAGTGATTCCTCCAATATTTATTTTTGTTGTTTTTTCGCTGATGGTATTTTTCTGATTAGTAGACTTTGCGGTGATGATACCAATTGCATAACAATTTTCAATAACTCCACCATTTTCCCCTGCAATACCGCCAACTTGTACATTTAATCCTTTCAATGTCCAGAACATATAAATATTAAATTTTGTTACTCCTAATCTTTCAATAGTTCCAAGATTACTTCCAAACAAACTTATTTCATCAGCATAATATCTATAAGATGGATATTTATTCTTGATAATAAAATTACTTATTTCATAACCATTACCATTAAAATGACCTTCAAATCTTTTTATTGGATTCCAGTTTATTCCTTCTAAATCGATATCAGCTTGTAATTCATAATATAAATCATTACCTTTATTTTCATTTGTTTGATTAGATAAATAGATTAGTTTTCCTTTTGTATCTATTACATATGGATTATCAATCGTTCCATCACCTTTTGCGTATGGCTCTTCTCCTTCTAATTTTTGATATTCTTCTACCGGTATTTTTTCTGGCGTTGGTGTTGGATAACAACTAGTAGTTATACAACAAAGAATAAGTACCCTAAAAATTATTAATGACCTTTTCATTTGTTTCTCCTTTTTATTCATTCCATATTTACTTGTTTAATTATTAACCATAAGAATAATTATTCCTAGAAATAATTTTTTATTACTCTTTGATTATTCTTTTTAGTAATATATAAATTCTCATTGCTTTTCTCCCCATAATGTTGTTACTTATAGTATACCATAATTTTATTTTTATTACAAGATAAATTTTATTTCTAGTAAGTAAAAATGTTCGTGTACACTAGATTGTGTACACGAACACTGACGGTTTGTCAATCA
>SAMEA104315439__coassemble_165_pt1 | contig 36766 bp, 33 predicted proteins | sample SAMEA104315439__metabat2_low_PE_048 | metagenome-assembled genome bin SAMEA104315439 (sample SAMEA104315439) | gut metagenome | biome: Monkey gut; feature: monkey-associated habitat; material: faeces | place: China | collected 2013 | reverse complement strand
ACGATGATTGACAAACCGTCAGTGTTCGTGTACACAATCTAGTGTACACGAACAAATATTTTTTGTGTTATTAACATTTAATTGGAATTATTTTCATAATTATAGTATAATAATTATTTGAGGTAGTTATTATGAATATAAATGAATTACATAATCAAATTATGCAAAAGCCTCTACCAAAACATATTGGAATTATTCTTGATGGTAATGGTAGATGGGCCACTAAAAGAATGTTACCACGTAATTTAGGGCATAAAAAAGGAGTACAAACTTTAAAGGAAATTGTCAAAGAAGTTAAAAATCTAGGAATTCCTAATTTAACAGTTTTTGCCTTTAGTACTGAAAACTGGAAAAGACCTAAAGACGAAGTTGATTATATTATGGATCAATTAAAAAAGTATTATCAAACTAGTTTAACTAAACTAATAGAAAATCAAATAAAAATAAAATTTATAGGAACAAAAAGGAATTTAGGTTCAGACCTTTTAATGATTATGGAAGATATTGAATACCAAACTAAAAACTTTAATGAATTTACTTTGTCAATAGCTTTTAACTATGGCTCTAGAGAAGAAATAACAGAAGCAGTAAAAAGAATTACCACAAAGGTTATTAATCACGAAATAACGGTTAATGATATAGATGAAGAATTAATTAGTAAAAACTTATATACAGCAGAACTTTATCCTCTTGATTTAATTATTAGAACAAGTGGAGAAATGCGTTTAAGTAATTTTCTACTTTATCAAGCCGCATATGCTGAATTATATTTTCCAAAAACTTTGTGGCCTGATTTTCATAAAAAAGAATTATATTTAGCAATTAAAGAATATCAATCACGTAATAGAAGATTTGGAGGACTAAAAGGATGAAAAAAAGAGTAATAACAGGATTTTTTATGGGAGTAGTAATGATCCCAATAATTTATTTAGGTGGCTGGTTTATGCTTGGACTTGCTGCGGTGCTTGCTTATGTTGCGACTAACGAATTAATTAAAATGCACGCAAGTATGCACGGACTATCTAAAGTTTATCAATATGTTTTACCACTAATTTCGACAGGACTTGTCATTCTTGGTGGACTAGCTATTTATTGTAGTGATTATTTCAATTTAACTGATATGGTTTTTTGCATAATTGTATTATTTAGTGCACTAATGATTGTTTCACTTTTTAATAAAGAATTAAAAACAACTGATGTTATGCTATTTTTTGGTTTTATATTATATGGTGGTTTAGGAATTTTTATGGCCACAAGAACAAGATATATTGATACATTAAACGGAGAAAAAATTAAATACTTAGGACTTGTATTAATGGGATATGTTTTACTTACAACTGTGTTTACAGATATGGGAGCTTATAATTTTGGTTTATTATTAGGTAAACATAAACTATGCCCAACGATTAGCCCTAAAAAAACAATTGAAGGCTCAATTGGTGGAAGTTTTACGGGAATGGTAGTAGGTACTGCTTTTCTTATTATTTGTGAACAATGTATGGGATTTAAACTTTTTATGATAGAAAATCTTTTCTTAAGAATTCTTGCTGTGGCTGGTATTAGTTTACTACTTACAATTATTGCGCAATTTGGTGATTTAGTCGCATCAAAACTAAAAAGAGAATATGGCATTAAAGACTATGGTTTTATTTTTCCAGGTCATGGTGGTGTAATGGACCGTTTTGATAGTTTAATTATGACAGGTACCGCCTTTTATATTATTCTTGCGATAATGGGTGTTGTTTTATGATAAATGTTTGTTTACTAGGTGGTACAGGAAGTATTGGCACCCAAGTCCTTGATTTAGTAAGAAGAGATTCAAATTATCACTTATATGCACTTAGTTTTGGTAAAAATCTTAATCAAGCAATTAACATAATTGAAGAATTCAGTCCTGAGGTTGTTTGTGCGTTAAATCAAGAAGATGCCGATTATTTAAAAACAAATTATCCTTTTTTAAGAACCTTTTACGGTGATGATGGTTTACTTGAACTAGTATCATTAAAAGTTTCAAATTATATGGTGATTAATGCATTAGTTGGTTCAGTTGGTTTAAAACCAACTTATGTTGCACTAGAAAATAAACATGATGTTTATTTAGCTAATAAAGAAACATTAGTGGTTGGTGGTGAACTGATTACTTGCCTTGCAGAAAAAAATAACTGTAAAATTATCCCGATTGATAGTGAACATTCCGCAATCTTCCAGTTATTAGATAGTGAAGATGAAAAGGAAATTAAGAATCTAATCATCACCGCAAGTGGTGGTTCCCTAAGAGACCTTAAACGTGAAGACTTGGCTAAAGTTACCATAGATGATGTTTTAAATCATCCAACCTGGCAAATGGGAAAAAAGATAACAGTTGATTCAGCCACAATGATGAATAAAGGATTTGAAGTAATTGAGGCTCATTATTTATTTAATGTTGATGTTGATCATATCAAAGTTATGATTCATAGAACTAGTACAATTCATTCAATGATAGAGTTCAATGATCATTCTATTTGTGCTCAACTTGCTAGTGCCGATATGCATCTTCCAATTCATTATGCAATATATGGTAAAAAACATACAACTTGTGATATAATAAAGCCGTTATCGCTAGACAAAGGATTAAACTTAATTCTTGAGCCATTTGATAATGTGCGCTACCCACTAGTTGAGATTGCGAAAGAAACCTTAAAAAAAGGTGGAATTTATCCATGCATTCTTAATGCCTCAAATGAAGCTTCTGTGGCGCTTTTTCTAGAAGGTAAAATTAAATTTCTAGATATTGAAAAAAATATAATTGCGGCTTTAAACGATCACGAATATGATAAATATAAAAATAAACCTTTAACAATTGATTTATTATTAGAAGTTGATAAAGCTGTAAAAGGAAAGGTAGGTAAAATATGTCATATGTAATTGGTTTAATAGCATTTATTCTTGTTTTAAGTATAATTGTTATTATTCATGAAATGGGTCACTTCCTAATGGCAAGAAGAGCTAAAATCTTATGCTATGAATTTTCAATAGGTATGGGACCACTTATTTGGAAAAAGAAAAAAGGGGAAACAGTATATGCGATTAGATGTATTCCAATTGGGGGATTCGTCTCAATGGCAGGTGAAGAAATTGAACAAGATTTCTTAAAAGATATAAAACAAGTTAAATTAGAACTTGATGAAAATCAAAGAATTACAAGAATTATTTGCGATGTAAATGATGAAAAATTTAAAGATTTAATAACATATGATCTTGGTACGTATGATTTAAGTGGAACCAAAGAAGGACTTCCAGATGAATTATACTTATGCACAAAAGATGAAAATGGTGATGAAACAAAATACATTGTAAATCGTGATGCAGTACTTTATTTTGATAAAAAACAAGAAATGCAAATCGCCCCATTAAACCGTAATTTTGTTTCTAAGACTGTAGGCCAAAGATTCTTGGCGGTATTTGCAGGACCATTTATGAACTTTGTGTTAGCCCTATTCATTTATTTCATTTTAGGTGTTGTTCAAGGATATCCAAACTACAACAGCACTAAAATTGATGAAGTAACAAACACGGCTCCTATTTATGGTGAATTAAAAGAAGGAGATAAAATTCTTGAAATCAACAATCAAAAGGTGAGTGTGTGGGATGACATCAGTAAAGTACTTGCTGAATATGCATTAGGATCAGATGATTTTGATGGTAAAATTATTGTAAAATATGAAACTAAGGATGGTACTACTAAAGAAACTGAATTAATATATCCAGCTATTTCTATCTTTTCAATTGAATTAAGTTTAGATACTGCTTTATGTGTTAAAGAAAACAAAGTAATAGTTGGTGAATATTCTAGTAACAATAGTAAAACAAAATCATACAAAGCAGGACTTCGCAAAGGCGATATAATTACAAGTATCAAGTTTAAAGATGGTAATAATGAACAAACAATTAATACTTTTAAAGATATCTTAAAATACTTTAATGAGGATTTCTTAAATGAAGCAACTGATGTAATTATTGAGTATGAACGTGAAGGAAAAAAGGATACAGCTACAATTGAAACTTATAGTAAAAAACTATTAAGTAGTCAAGGCATTACCCCAACAAAAGTACAACTAGGAATATCACCAAAATATGAATTTAATTTTGGAAAACTAATGTACATGCCTTGGGCTGAAACTGGCTCATCATGTCTTGGTATCTTTAAAACTTTAGGATTATTGTTTACTGATTCATCAGTGAATATAGATGATTTCAGTGGACCAGTAGGAATTTTTAGTTTAGTAAAATCATCAATTGAAGGCAAAAATGTTGGTCAAGCTATTCTTACACTTCTTAGTTTAATGGCTTTCTTAAGCGTTAATATTGGATTTGTTAATTTATTACCGCTTCCTGCCCTTGATGGTGGTCGTCTTGCCTTTATTATATTTGAAGGTATTACACGCAAAAAACCAAGTGCTAAAGTAGAAAATATAATTCATACAATCGGCTTCTTATTATTAATGGCTCTATTTGTCGTAATATCATTTAGTGATATTTTAAGATGCGTTGGCTGTAAATAGATAATAATTTTATTAATAAATCTCTATCCATGCTATGGTATGAATAGAGATTTTTAAACAATTTTATATTATTTCAATTATTTTTTGGCCTTATTAATAAAATTTAGTATTATTGTATATTATCATAAAATAAACACAAAACGTTAATTAAAAAAATATTAATGCCTTGAAAATTATTGTTAAATATGATACAATAATAATGGAGTGATATGAATATGAAAAGATTAATTCAAATATTTCTACTTTTTTTAATGGTCTTAACAATGACAAGTTGTAAGAAAAAACAATTAGAAGGATCATTTGATAAAGTAGATTTCCATATTAGTGGTATTTACATTGAAATGGAAAAAGATCAAAATTATCGAGTAGATAGATTAAATCCAAGTATTTATTATGACCATACATCTCAAAAAGTTGAAACTAATAGGGGTGGGTTTAATTTAGAGTACTCAAATATAATGAATCAAACCACAGAAGAAGATGGTGTTATTATTGTTAAAATATTTGTAAGTATTCTATTTCCAAAACAAACTACTGAAAAGATTAATATTTATATTGTTAAAGAAAATAACAATGGTAATCACTATGTTGATCAAAGTATGAGTGATATTTTAGACACAACCAAAACAGGAAATTATAGAATTAACTATAAGTATATTAATAACAATCAAAAATATAGATTCCAATTTGAAATTAAATATTCTAGAAAAGGGGCATAATTATGAAAGGTTTTAAAAATAGTTGGATTATAACAGAAGAAGGAAAAATTAAAGGTAATTTAATTATCGAAGATGGCTTAATTAAAGCATTAGGAAATGACACTACTGATAATCTAGTAGAACTAAATGAAGATTTAGTAGTTATTCCTGGTTTTATTGATGAACATATCCATGGTGCTGCTGGTAGTGATGCGATGGATGGTGCGATAGAAGATTTGAAAAAAATTGCATGTGCTCTTGCTAGTGAAGGTACAACAGGGTTTTTGGCTACTACTATGACTCAAAGTCCTGAAAATATTACTAAGGCCTTAAGAGCAGTTAAAGAATATCGCGAAAGTAATATTCCTGATGGTGCAGAAATTTTAGGTGTACATTTAGAAGGACCTTTTATTGCGAAAGAACATGTAGGTGCACAACCTCTTGAGTATGTTGCGGAGCCTAAAGTTGAAACATTTAAAAAGTATGAAGAAGCAAGTGGTAACAATATTCGAATTGTAACTTTAGCTCCCGAAGTACCTGGTGCTTTAGATTTAATTAAGTATCTAAAATCTCGTAATGTTGTCGCATCAGTTGGGCATACAGGCTCTAAATATGAAGATGTGAGAAAAGCAATTGAAGCAGGTGCTTCTAACGCTACACACACATATAATGCGATGAAAGGCATTCATCACCGTGAAGTTGGTACTGTTGGTGCAACATTCTTATTTGATGAATTAAATGCTGAAATCATTTGTGATGGTATTCACGTTTCTGCTCCAGCAATTAAGCTTCTTTATAAAAATAAACCACATGATAAATTTACCTTAATCACTGATGCAATGCGTGCAAAACATATGCCTGATGGTGATTATGAACTTGGTGGTCAACCTGTAATTGTTAAAAATAATGAAGCTCGTCTTCATGATGGTACTTTAGCAGGTAGCGTTCTTAAAATGAATTTAGCTGTTAAAAACGTGATGAAGTTTTTAGATTTACCACTTGAAGAAGTTGTAAAATACGCTACAATTAATCCAGCACGTAATCTACACGTTGATGATGTTATGGGAAGCATTAAAGTTGGCAAACGTGCGAACCTAGTAGTTGTTGACCAAGACATGAACGTTCATATGACAATCCGTGATGGAAAAGTAGTTTACAGAAAGGATATCTAAAAATGAAAAAACATTTGTCACTTTATTATTATTTAGCTATATGGGCTGTTGTTGTAGGTCTATTTAATGCCTTACTATTTATTATCGATAAAAACCATACAACTACTTTTTGGGTTACATATGGTTTTGTAATGGGATCATTCGTAATGAATTTAGTTGGATTTATGATTGCTCCTCGCAATAAACAAAGAATTAATACAGTTACTACATTTTGTTTTATGTATGCTCTTGTTTGCTTATTAAGCGGTATTATTTTCTTTATTTTTCCAAAAGTTCCAGTAGCAGTTATTGTTTGTGTATATTTAGTGTTTACAGCAGCTTTCGTGATATTACTAGTATTTGGAATGATGAATCAAACTCAAATAAAAGAAAACCCTCAAAAACAACAAGAAGTTTTTGATATGTCACAACTTGTAACTTATCTTCAAGATATTCAAAAATTAAGCACTAATGTAGCTGTTAGAAATGGCATTAATGATTTAGTTAACTTCGCTATGGGAGCAACTTCAAATATTAAGGAACTACCAGAAGTTGAGGAAGTTGAAAAACAAATATTTGAATATGCTTCATTTATTAAGAAAAATGTTGAACATGATGAAGTTAATAATGTGTTCTATAACATTGACAGAGTTAAAAAACTATTAAAAGAACGTGAAGCAAAATTAAGATAATAAATGTTCACACTATGTTAAGTAGTGTGAATTTCTATATTAGGAGGCTATATGCTTAAAATTGAAAATTATACAAAAACTTATGATAATGGGAAAATTGCTGTACATAATTTATCATTAAATGTTGAAAAGGGTGATTTATTTGCCTTTATTGGTCATAACGGCGCTGGTAAATCCACAACAATTAAATCAGTGGTTGGAATTTTACCATTTACTGATGGCAACATTTATATCGATGGAATGTCAATAAAAAAAGATCCTATTAAATGTAAACAAATAATTGGTTATATTCCAGATAATCCTGACCTTTATGAATCATTAACGGGAACTGGTTATTTAAACTTTATTGCGGACTTATTTGGTGTATCAAAAGAAAAGAGAAAAGAAATAATTGATTATTATGCAAAAAAGTTTGAACTTATGGATGATTTGAACAATTATATTAGTTCGTATTCTCATGGTATGAAACAAAAATTAGCTTTAATTTCGGCTTTTGTTCATGAACCTAAACTTCTTATATTAGATGAACCATTTGTTGGACTTGACCCAAAAGCAACATTTATTGTTAAAAATGTAATGAAAGAATTTTGTGAAAATGGTGGTGCGATTTTCTTTTCTACACACATTCTAGAAGTAGCTCAAAAATTATGCAATAAAATAGCAATCATCAAAAATGGTGAACTTGTGGTAAGTGGAAAAATGGAAGATGTAACAAAAGATAATTCATTGGAAGATGTTTTCATGGAGTTAACTAATCATGAATAAAACATTATTACTAATTAAAAATTACTTTTCATGCTTTCTTGGTAACCTTGGGAGAAGAAAAAGTGAAAAAGCAAAGTATGGTAGTGGTTTATTGATTCTCTTAATAATGGGGGCAATTTTTCTTTATTTATTTGTTAACTTAGCGATAGGATCAATTAACCAAGCAATTAAAACTGATTATCCGCTAGCTGCACTATATGTTACTTCATCAATGGGACTTGTCTTTATCCTTTTGATGACAATTACTAAAAGTACTACTCCAACTAAGAATAGAGATGATGAGTTATTATTATCACTTCCAGTAACTAAATACAATATTATTGTTGCGAAAGTATTTTATAATTATTTATTTGATCTTGCAATTGTAGGGATGACACTTTTACCATCTTATATCGTATATTATGTATTTGTTCCAAATGTTAGCATAATGCTAATTGTTAGAGGAGTAATTCTAATTCTTTTGTTACCGATGTTTTCGAATTCCTTAGGATACTTCATTAGTTTGTTGTTTTTATTACTTACAAGGAAATTTAAACACTTTAGAGTTATTCAATCATTTATAACAATTATTGCGATGTTAGTTTTTTTAGTTGCGTATTATGGAATTACTGTGGTGTCAACAACAGATAATATGATTGGATCTAAATTAATTTTGGAGTTTAAGCCTTTACAATGGATGGTCAATTATGTAGACAAATGTGATTTTGTTTCTATTTTAATTATTCTCTTAATAACAGTAATTCCGTTTGTTTTAAGTATTGTTGTAAAAGGATCATTATTGGGAAAAACTTTTAGAGGTTATCGGAATAGAAATCATGAAATCAAATATGTAGTATCATCACCATTAAAGTCACTTTACCACCTTGAGGTTTCAAGATACTTCAATCTTCCCGTTTATGTAATTAATACATTATTTGGGGGTGTTTTACTAATAATTATGACAGCTGCTATTACTATTTTAGGAAAGGCGGGAATCAAGATAACAGATCTTTTAAAAAGTGCAGGTATTAAGAATATTGATAAATATTACATTCTTATAATCGTTTTATTATTTGAGTTTACGATTATAACCATTTGTACGACATCTGCATCTATATCGTTAGAAGGTAAAAACCTTTGGATTTTAAAAGCACATCCAGTATCTGAAAAATCTATCTTTTTATCTAAAATATTTCTTAATTTAACAGTTTCGTTTTTTCCAATTCTTATATCATCAGTAATAATATCCTTTAATATTGGTTTTGCATACTTACCTATTATTTTGGGTATTTCCCTAGTTTCATCATTTATTGTTGCGCAAGTAGGACTATTGTGCAATCTAAATTATCCTAAACTAGAGTGGGAAAGTGAAGCTACACCGATAAAACAAAGCATGGCAGTAGCATTAACTTTTGGGTTTAACGCTTTAGTTTTAATAATACCTTTGGTGATGTATTTGTTTGTGGAACCATATCTTGGTGGCATCACAACATTGCTAATTATTATGGCTCTATATGTAATAGAAGCTATTCTAATTTATTTAATCTTAAATAAAAAAGGTACAAAACTATTTAAAAAGTTATATAACTAGAAAATAATATTTGTTGTGGCTTTTGATACAATGATAGAGGTGATAAAATGAAAAAATTAATACTAGCCGAAAAACCATCGGTTGCTCGTGAAATTGCTCGAGTTTTAGGTTGTAAACAAAATATGAATGGTGCGATAAGTGGATCCAATTATATTGTTACATGGGCATTGGGACATTTAGTTACGCTTGCGACACCTGAAGAATTATCAAAAGAATGGCAAGTGTGGAAATTAGAAACTTTGCCTATGATTCCTGAAAAATTTGAAACAAGAGTCATCAAAGAAACATCAAAGCAATTTCAAAACGTTAAAGCATTACTTAAGAGTAATGAAGTAAGCGAATTAATTATTGCGACAGATGCTGGTCGTGAAGGTGAGCTTGTTGCTAGATGGATTATAAATAAAGTAGGTTTCAATAAACCAATTAAAAGGCTTTGGATTTCATCGATGACGGATAAAGCTATTAAAGATGGATTTAACAATCTTAAGGATGCAAAACTTTATAATAATTTATACAATAGTGCTGAGTCAAGAGCGATTGCGGACTGGTTGGTGGGATTAAATGTAACAAGAGCCTTAACATGCAAATATAATGCACAACTATCAGCAGGCAGGGTTCAAACCCCAACACTTGCGATGATAACCGCAAGAGAAGAAGAGATAAATAAATTTATACCAAAAGAGTATTATCAAATAATACTAAAAATTAAAGGTGTAGAGTTTATTTATCAAGAAAATAATCAAGATATAAGATTGTTTGATAAAGATAAAGCCTTGAAACTTGTTGAACAAATTAAAAGGGAAAAGATTATAGTTAGTGATATTAAAAGAACGAATAAGCATGAACTTCCCCCACTACTTTATGATTTAACTACTCTTCAACAAGATGGTAATCGACTTTATAGTTTAACACCTAAAAATACGTTAGATATTATTCAAAAATTATATGAAGTAGATAAGTATTTGACATATCCGAGGACTGATTCAAAATATTTAAGTGATGATATGTATGATACTATTAAAGAACGACTTAACACTATTACAAATCCTGAATATCAAAAATATGTTAAGGAAATCTTAAGTAAACAATTAAGTAAGTCAAAACGTATTTTTGATAATTCAAAAGTAAGTGATCATCATGCGATTATATTAACAGAACAAAAAACTAACTTATATAATTTAACCTTAAATGAAAAAAGAATTTATGATCTTGTCATGAAGCGTTTTATAAGTGCTTTCATGAGTGATTATATTTATGACTTAATTACTATTGATATTAAGGTTGGAAATATTCATTTTAGGGGTAGAGGTAAAAAAGAAATAGATAAAGGTTTCAAAAGAGTCTATCAAAATGGTGAATTAGAAGAGGAATTAATAAGCGTTATTCCTGAATTTAAAGTAGGTGAAGTATTTACTGGCGTTGAAATAACCATTAAGAAAGGTATGACTAAAGCCCCAGATCGGTATACAGAGGCTACTTTGCTTGCGGCGATGGAGCATCCGGGTAAATTTGTTGATTCAAGCACACTTCAAAAAGTTTTAGAACAAGTTTCAGGAATTGGAACTCCTGCTACTCGAGCTGATATAATTGAAAGAATTTTTAGTGCTGGTTATGTTGAACTAAAGGGAAAAAGTATCTACCCTACTGAAAAAGGTAAACAATTAATTTCACTAGTTCCAGCTAACTTAAAATCACCAGCCTTGACAGCTAATTGGGAATTAAGACTCGCTAAAATTGAAAAAGGTACAGATAATAAACAATCTTTTATTAAAGATATGGAAGAAAATACTAAAGAGCTAGTAAATGAAGTTTTACAACATGATTACAAATATCGACATGATAATGCTACTAGAGAAAAATGTCCTAATTGTGGAAAGATTTTACTTGAAGTAACTAATAAATACGGTACATCACTAGTATGCGTAGACCGTGAGTGCGGCTACCGTAAAGTAATTAGTAAAAATACTAATTTTATGTGTCCAAATTGTAAACGTAAAATGCAAGAAATAGTTAGCAAAGATAAAACCATTCTTATTTGTAAATGTGGACACAAAGAAAATAAAGAAAGTTTCCTTACAAAACTAAATGATAAAAAAGGCGAAATGAACAAAAAAAGTCTTGACAATTATTTACGCAATCAAAAAAAGGAAATACCTAGTAATAATCCATTTTTAGACATTTTTAGCACCTTTAAAAAATAAAAAAGCAATTTTAGATTTAAAAAAGGGGAAAAATGCTATAATTATTATGTGAAATTTAAATTATCTCTTCCCTACTACTATTTCGTGATATGGACTAAGTAATTAAATTCTCGCAAAATAGTAAAAGGAGGGAACATTATGGATAAGACAATTGTTTGTAAAGATTGTGGTGCTGAATTTGTATTTACAGAACGTGAACAAGAATTCTATGCTAGTAAAAACTTTAGTGAACCTGTGAGATGTAAAGCTTGTCGTGAAGCTCGCAAGGCTCAAAAAGCACTAGAAAAACAAGAAGCACAAAAAGCTGAATAAATCAAAAATAACTTAGGTATTAGAGTACTAATATCTAAGTTTTTTAATTTAATGTAAAAAATGTTTTCTTTTCGTATTATATATGTGAAAGGAGAATTAAAATGTTAAAAAAAATTATTTGTAAAGGTTTAATAGGTGTTTGTTTAATTTTTAGTATGATTGTGTGCGTAAATTCAAAAGCTAGTAATTACACAGGGTATGACAATATAAAAGATATTATTGTGCCAAATGGAAGTAAAGCAAGATTATTAGTCCAGATTCCTAAAAAGGAAAAAGAAAAAGCAATAAAGGATGCTAAATGGAAGTTTATGGGTTGGAGCACCAAAAACATTACAAAACAAGAAATGATTAAATATGAAGCAAAAACCATTTTTTCACGTTCTAACAAAACTAGTGAAGCTATTTCATTTAAATACAATGTTACTGACTTGAATGTTGTGACTAATACTACCTCATTTACGGGAAGTATTACCTCTAAGGCTTCAGGTAAAATAAAAAGTATTTCCATTTCTGGTGAAAATAGCGCAAAAGTCACGACAGAAAAGGTCACTAGGAAAAGTCATGAAGAGGCTACAAGCTTTATGGTAAACATTTATCCTAATCGTAAAGTGTCATTAATAATTAAAGGAATGGCCGAAGTTACAAATGGTGGTTGTAAATTTTATTTTTTAGGAATGCCATTAAAAAAGGGTAATTATGAATTTATTGATGTATTAACGGAATATTATGAATTATATGAAGAAGTATGTTAAAAATAGTCTAATATTGTTAGTTGTAATGTTGCCAATTTTAATAATTACTTTAATCTCTTGTGATAAGAAGGAAGAAAAAATGGTAATAATTTCTGAAAAAAAACAATACCTAGGAATTACTGAAAATGAAAAAGTAGATTTAACAATTCCTCTATATATCGAAAAGAATAAATCTTTTTATTTTGACAAGGATAAAATTAAGGGTTGTAGTTTAAAAGATAAAAATGATCAACAAATTTATGAAATGCAAGTTACTAATATAAATAGAACTTTAACCAAACTTAATTATGGTGATAAAGATTTATATGCATATGAATTTGTTTTTTCGTTTTCATATTGTACAGATTCATTTATACGAGTTCTTGATGCATGTTTAGAAATTGAATATATAAATGGTGAACAATGTTTAATTGATATTGGATCAGTTCTTCTAAAAAAAACAACTAAAAGTGATACATTAAATATTAAAAGAGTGAAACCTATTGTTAATGATTTAATGCCTATAAATGGAAATACTATCCCTACTACCACTGGTCTTTTAGTTATGATTGAAAATATGAGTAATGAGGAAATAGAAGTAACAGATATTGTATTACTAAATAGTATTGTTGTGACAAATTACCAAAAAATTAAAAAACTTGATAATTTTGATTATGAATCTAATAGTGATATTAGTGATATCATTGGTGAAAAATATCAATTAGTAGATAAAAATAGTGAAGGCCAGATTAACTATACCATTGCCCCCTATGAAAGTGTAAATCTACTAATCCCATTTAACTACCTAAAACTTGAACCCGTAAAAGAAACTGGATTGTTGGTTAAATATCAATGTAATAATAAAGAAGAAAATACTATTCTTAATAATACGCCTCTATTTAATAGTTCATTATTACTTCCAGATTATTGTATTTATGCCTTTGTTCCAAATTGATTTAAAAGAGGTTACTAAAAAATATCGAAATAGGATAATATTAAATAATGTAAACTTAAGCCTTGATAATACTAAGTATAATATAATTAAGGGATATAATGGTAGTGGTAAGTCAACATTAATTAAGTGTTTAATGAATTTCATAAAGTATGAAGGTAAAATAAAAAATAAATATAAAGTAAGTTATGTGCCTGAAAAAATATATTTACCTGCTTATATAAAAGTTAATGAGTTTTTAAATATGATTGCGAAAATAAAGAATAGTTCATTAAACATTGATGAGTATTTAGAAAAATTTGAAATACTGAAGTATAAAGATAAAGAATTAAGTAAGTTATCATTAGGAACAAAGCAAAAAATTTTAATTATTCAATCATTACTTGAAGATGCTGATGTTTATATTTTTGATGAACCTCTAAATGGATTAGATGATTTTGCGGTTAAGGTATTTAATAAAGAATTACAAAGATTAAGAAAAAAACAAAAGTTAATTATCATTGTAATGCATGATGATTATCGTTTAAAACTCCTAAACAAACGAATAATATTAATAGATGAAGGAAAAGTATATGGTTAAATTGATGAAGTTACATTTCAAATATTTATCCACACGGACAAATGCTATTTTAGGAATAATCTGTTTTAATGTGTTAATAATTTCATTTTTAATTGGATCAAATATATTTAGTAATTATGAAACAAGATGGTTTAATCAAAAAGAAATAGCAATTAGTTATGAAAATTTAGTAATAAATTTATCAAAAGTTTTATTACCATTATTTAGTTGTTATTTGTTTGGTAGTAGTTTTCAAAAAGTCAATGATGATTATAAACTTATTATCATAAAAACTAGATTGCAACGTTTTAAGTATATTATTAGTAAGTATTTAGTAATTAGTATTATTATTCTTGCTTTTTGTTTGTTTAGCCATAGTTGTTATTTATTATTTGGTAAAATATCAATTCCTAATTTTACAAAACTAAGGCTTGATAATATAATTTGGATAAAAATTTACGCCATTACCATATTTTATGGTTTAATGTCTTGTGCGGTTGTTTTATACACTAAAAGTAGTTTTGGATATATTATGGTTATAATTATTTATTTCACTATTCAAATTGTGGCAGAAGTAGTGCCAATTAAATTTAGTATTTTACCATTTTTAGTTAATAATGATCTTTCTATTAATGGTATCTTATTGATTAGCGAAATTGTGATTATAATATGGATTAATTTATTAAAATATTATTCTATGGATATGTAAAAATAGAGCGTATTGGTTTACTTATTCAATCTTTGGTGGTATAATATATAGGAATTAAATATGTAGTGAAAAGAAGGAGTCCCACTTCTCACCCGATTAATTAGGTTAATGGGTAAAGAGTCAGTACAGTAATAAGTTAAACTTGTTAAGTATTATGAGTGGGTCTTGGCCCACTTTTTTATCTTATTTTCACATATATTAATTTTATGGAGGTGAAAATATCAGTAAAACATTTGATCAAAAAAATGAAAATTTAATTAATGAAGACATTCAAGCTGAGGTTGTATTAGTAATTTCTGAAACAGGAGAACAGCTTGGAAAGTCGGATTTACATGATGCATTAAAGCTTGCAGAAGAAAGAGGCTTTGACCTTGTTTGTGTAGCTCCAAATGCACCAGTACCAGTTTGTCGTTTAATGGATTATAGTAAGTACCGTTACGAACAAATTAAAAAAGCTAAGGAAGCTAAGAAAAATCAACGTATTATTCAAGTTAAAGAAGTGAGAATTAGTCCAACTATTGATACACACGACTTTGAAACCAAGCAAAGAGCTGCAAAGAAGTTCTTAATGGATGGTGATAAGGTTAAGGTTAGTTGCCGTTTTCGTGGTAGAATGATTGATCAAGCTAACAGTACAAAAGAACTATTTATTAAGTTTGCTGCTGACTTTGATGAATTTGCTCAAATCGATCAACAACCATATCTTGATGGACGCAATATGTTTATGATGCTTAGTCCTAAACTACAAAAAAAGAAAAACTAATAAAGGAGAAAATTAATTATGCCAAAAATGAGAACACATTGTTCAACTAAAAAACGTTTTAAAATTACTGGAAGTGGCCAAGTAAGACGTGGCCAAGCAGGAACTAGACATCTTGCCCCTGCAACAACATCAAAACAAAGTAGACAATTAAGAAAGTTTGCCCTTGTTTCTACACCTGACAAGCGTCACATTAGACAACAATTGGCAAATCTTAAATAGGAGGTATTAATCATGGCACGTACTAAAGGTGGCGTAGTATCAAGAAGAAGACGTAATCGCGTATTAAAACAAGCAAAAGGTTTCTTTGGTTCAAAACATTGTTTATATAAAGTTGCGAATCAACAAGTAATGAAATCATTAATGTATGCATATCGCGATCGTAAAAACAACAAACGTAATTTCCGTAAATTATGGATCGTTAGAATTAATGCTGCATCAAGAGCAAATGGTTTAAGTTACAACCAATTAATGCATGGATTAAAACTTGCAAATGTTGACATTAACAGAAAGATGTTAGCTGATCTTGCAGTGAACGATGCTCAAATGTTCGTAAATCTTTGTGATGTTGCGAAAAAAGCATTAGCAAAATAAGTGTAATGGATGAATCTAGGTTTAAACCGGATTCATTTTTTTCTTAAGACTATCATGAATTTAAGATTAGATAGAAAATTATATAACAAAAAAGCTTGACTTCGATTATACGAAAATCAAGCTTTTTATAATTATTTAATATAATTATTTATTTCTTTTTCTAAGTAATATTGCAACAAGTCCTAGAGCACTTGCGAAAGAAATTAGATATTTAATGTTAGTTCCAAATTGGCAACTACTAGCAGTAGTATTTTCACTACATGTAAAAGTTATTTTAGCTGAAACATTAGGTACGATAGTTGATGTTACAGTAATTGTAACTGTACCATAACCAACAACATGAACTTCACCATTAGTCACAGTCGCAACATCAGGATTTGAAGATTCCCAAACAACATCTTTACTACCATTATTAGGAGTAACTTTTACTGATAATGTGAAAGTATCATCTAATTTAATTGATTTAGGAAGACCTGTAATTTGATATGATTCAGGATTAGCAGTTGCTTTAACTGTAACAAGGAGAGAACCATATACTTCATCAGTTACATTTGAAACGGCATAAATTCTTACTTGGCCTGCGGAAATACCTGTAACAAGACCGTTTTGGTCAACAGTTGCGATTTCAGTGTCATCACTTTTCCAAGTTACAGATTCATCACAACCAGTAGGCAATACTTTTGCTGTTAATTGAGTAGTTGAACCAACATCAATATTTCTTTTACCACTAATATGAATTGTAGAAGGTACTAAATCTTTATTTAAAAGAATTTTTAATTCCTTCGTGATAGTAGTATTATCATTTTTATGGAATGTAATATAGTATACGTAATTATTAGTATTAAATATATTACCAATTTTGCGAGAAGCAAGTGTTTCTGAACAAGAAGCTACAGTTTGAGACCATGTAGCATCACCTGTACATGAAACTTCTTTTACTAGTCCCCAAATATTTGGTTCCCATTTAATAGTAGCAGAGTTTGTTTTTTCATCATAATCATAAGTAACAGAATCTAAAATTTGTTCATCTGTGTATTCAGTGATTTCTGCGTTACGTTTTGCTTTTAGTGTAAATTTTTCAACAACATCACCATTCATATCATAAAGTAGGACAGTTAAATTACTACCTTGATACTTTAATACTTGGCCACGATAGTTGCCTCGCATAACTTTGTCTAATCCTTCTGTTTTTTGAGCTGCATAGTCTTTCATACCAGCGGCAGGACCAACTAAATAAGTTACACCTAATTCTTCATTCTTTTCACCTTTATAGGATAAATCTTTACGAATATAGATGTGTTCATGTCCACTAATACAAAGGTCAACTTGACATTCTTCAAATACGTCATGGAAGTTATTCCATAAATATTTAGCATCAGATGCATAAGCACCTGCTGATACAGCACCAGCATGAGAACCTACAATAATCCAACGAGTAGGATTATTTTGAACAACTTGTCTGAACCATTCTTTTTGAGCTTCAATATTGATGCCTGATTTAGTTCCTTGTAAGATATCAAGCATTATAAATAGAGTTTCATTATAGATAAAGTAGTAAGAAGAGTTTTTACGATCTTCAGGACCGTTTTGTGGGTTATTATAGAATTGATTGTAAATTGATGCATCAATATATTCAGGATTTTTATCATGATAGTATTCATGGTTGCCAGGGATAGTTGCTTGTTGATATTTTTTCAAACTTGGTAGTCCTTCAAAGAATGCATCCCATTGAGCTTGATAACCACCACGGTCAACGATATCACCAGTCATTAGTACCATATTTAAGTTCTTTTCTTTGCTTTCTATTTTTTCAACTAAATTGTTTACTTTTTGGAAGTAATTAGTACTAGAACTTTGAGTATCGGTTAAGAATAAAACTGATGATGAACTATTTTTACCACTTGTTTTAAATGTGTATATTGCAGATTTTTCATCGCCACATATAATTTGATAGTAGTATGTTGTATTAGCTTCTAAACCAGTTAAAAGAGCTTTACAAACATTTCTTTCAGCAAATCCTGTTTTTTCATCATATTCAGATTTGTCAATATGCCATTTAGATACAGTTGGCTCAACCTTTGTGAAATCTTTAAGAGTGCTTGATGTACCAAAAATTACATATGATCCTTCAAGATTGCAGTGATAATTAACTCCTGCTGTTTCATATGTTTCACCAACACTAGTAGTGATATAATAAATATTACTACTTGCGGCTTTAGCTTTAGGGGTGTAAAGTGCACATAACATTAGTGTAATTGTTAGGAATGATATACAAAAAATACTTACTTTCATTCCTAGTTTAGATAATGATTTAAACATAAATTCCTCCTTTAATTTGTTTACTATTATTTTACCATAAAAGACTAAACAAAAAAAATAAAACGCTTACAAAAAATGTAACTAGTAGAACTAATAATTTAATTAAAAATGCTAATTTATAATAAGCACGTCAAAAGGTTTTACTTTTCAGTAAAAATATGCTATAATAAGATAACAATATAAGAGAGGGGAAAATTATGTTTAGATTATTAGTAGATGCGTTAGTTAGTCCTAAGGCAATAGCATATCATGTTGATGAAAAGCCAAAAAGAAGATTTGTGGAATTTATATTTTTATTAGCGGTATTATTAATGATTCCATCGGTTTTATCACTAAATTCAAACATTGAGTTTAGGAATGTAGAAGCAGAAGAAATTGTTTCAGCATTTAAACATCATAGTATTATTGATTATAAAATTAAAGATGGTAAATTAATCTATACAGGTAGTGGCAATAATACAAGACAATATGTAAAAATTGAAAATAATAATTTACTCTTAACAAATTTACCAGTATATCTTGTGTTTAGCATGGAAGGAAATAATTACAACATTAATGATAAAACAGGTTACTTAATAGTCTTTAAAGAAAATGAAATGGAAATTGTCTATGCTCCATCTAAAAATTTAGAAGGAGCAACGGAAGTAGCCGGTTTAACTGACTTGTTATCAAAAGTGGAAAAAGAAAAAGTAATAAAAACAATTTCTTATGATAATTTAAATGTGAATTTTGATTATACAGCTTCAAATAATAATTCTTATTTTCTTCAAATATATAGTTTGGGAAGCCATATATATAATAAATTAAAGTTAAAAATTGTCTTAGATAATTCATTAGCATTACTCATAAGTAACTTAATGATTTTTACTGCTAGTACTTTTCTTACAATTTTGTTAATCAAATTATTCTTTAGAGGAATGGGAGTTGCGTTTGGGAAAATTGTTAAGATTGCGTTTTTGGCATCTTTACCATATGTTGTATGCTATGTTTTAGCATATTTATATAATTTAACATTTTTAGCATATATAGGAGAACTTGTATCATTGTTTTATACAATTAGAGCACTTAGCAGTTATGCATTACTTCAAAAACTAGATAAAGACGGAGGAATTAATAATGAGTTATAATCATCAACAAATAGATCAAAAATGGCAAAAATACTGGAAAGATCATGATACTTTCAAAACTGACGTTTGGGATTTTAGTAAACCCAAATATTATGCACTTGATATGTTTCCTTATCCATCAGGAGTAGGACTTCATGCTGGTCATCCCGAAGGTTACACCGCAACAGACATTATCGCAAGAATGAAAAGAATGCAGGGCTTTAATGTTCTTCATCCAATGGGCTTTGATTCATTTGGTTTACCAGCTGAACAATATGCAATAAAAACGGGAAATCATCCTGAAGGTTTTACAAAAAAAAATATTGAAACTTTTAAAGGACAATTAAAAAGTTTAGGTCTTTCATATGATTGGTCCAAAGAAATTTCAACTTGTAACCCATCATTTTATAAGTGGACTCAATGGATTTTTAAACAATTATTTTTAGATGGACTTGCGAAAAAAATTGACATGCCAGTTAATTGGTGTGAAGAACTTGGTACAGTTCTTGCTAATGACGAAGTAATTGATGGTAAGAGTGAACGTGGAGGCTATCCAGTTGTCCGTAAAAATATGAAACAATGGGTTATCGATATTCCTAAATACGCAGAAAGACTTTTAGAAAATTTAGACAAATTAGATTGGCCTGAATCAACTAAAGAAATTCAACGTAATTGGATTGGAAAATCAGTTGGTGCTCATATTGAATTTACAGTAAAAGATCAAAATGAAAAGTTTATTGTATTTACTACACGTTGTGATACTTTATTTGGTGCTTCATATTGTGTACTTGCTCCGGAACATCCACTTGTTAAAAAAATTATGAGTAAAGAACAAGAAAAAGAAGTTCTTGCATATATCGATGTATGTGCTAAGAAATCCGATCTTGAAAGAACAGAGTTAAATAAAGAAAAAACAGGAGTATTTACTGGTGCTTATGCTGTAAATCCTGTTAATGGTAAATTACTTCCAATTTGGATTTCTGACTATGTTTTATTATCATATGGTACTGGTGCGATTATGGCAGTACCTGCTCATGATGAACGTGATTATGCCTTTGCGAGAAAGTTTAATTTAGACATTATTCCTGTTCTTGAAGGTGGGGATATTAGTGTCAGTGCTTTTACAGGTGATGGTGTTCATATTAATTCTGATTTTTTAAATGGTTTAGGTAAAGAAGATGCAATAAATAAGATGATAGCTTATTTAGAGGAACATCATTTAGGAACTAAAAAGATTAATTATCGTTTACGTGAATGGATATTTGCTCGTCAAAGATATTGGGGTGAACCAATTCCTACCATTACTTATGAAGATGGTACCATTGAGGCTTTACGTGATGATGAATTACCTTTAATTTTACCTGAACTTGATGATTATAAGCCAAGTAAGAGTGGAACTTCACCACTTGCTAATGCGAAAGACTGGGTAAATGTTATAAGAAACGGCAAAAAAGCTACAAGAGAATTATCCACAATGCCAGGTTCCGCTGGTTCAAGCTGGTATTTCCTCCGATATATTGATCCACAAAATGATCAAGAACTAGCAAATAAGGAATTACTAAAACACTGGATGCCAGTTGACCTTTATATTGGTGGGCCAGAACATGCAGTTGGACATTTATTATATTCAAGAATGTGGAATAATTACTTATATGACAAAGGAATTGTGTATACGGAAGAACCATTCCAAAAATTAGTTCACCAAGGTATGATACTAGGTAGTAATGGAATTAAAATGGGTAAAAGATTTCCAGAATACGTAGTTGACCCTAATGTTATTGTTAAAGAATATGGGGCAGATGCAATGCGTTTATATGAAATGTTTATGGGGCCACTTGAAGCTGATAAACCATGGGATGATAAAGGTATTGAAGGATCTCGTAAATTCCTAGATCGTATTTACCGTGCGTATGTTGAAGATAGTAAAATAAAAGATGAACCAAACAAGAATCTTGAAACAATTTATCATCAAACAATTAAAAAAGTAACTAGTGACTATGAGGAATTAAAGTTTAACACTGCAATTGCACAAATGATGATTTTTATCAATGCTGTCTATAAAGAAAATATATTCCCACGTGAATATGCAGAAGGATTTATCAAAGTGTTAAGTCCTATTGCTCCTCACTTAGCAGAAGAAATTTGGGAACATTTAGGACACAATGAATCATTAGCATATGAGACATGGCCAACATTTGATGAACACAAAACTAAAGAGGCATTAGTTACAATAGTTGTTCAAATTAATGGTAAAGTAAGAGATAAACTTGAGGTAGAAGCAAATACTGATCCTGAAGAAATCAAAAAACTAGCTCTTGCAAGTTCTAGAGTTAAAGAATATGTCGGAACAAACGAAATTAAAAAAATGATTGTTGTTCCTAACAAATTAGTAAGTATCGTTTTATAGTATGAAATTAAGGGATATGTTAATAATAAAAGGGAAGGAACCATCTTCAACATTAAATGTTGTAAGAATAGGTAAAATTACATACTATATTATTGAGATAAAAACAAAGGGGATTTTATATAATCATCGAATTACTAAACTTTTTAGTTTAGTTATTCCACTATATTGGTTTGGTAGTTACTATGAATTTGAAACATTCTTTTCATATTTTGTACCATCAACTAGTGAAGTATTTGTGATTATTTTCTAAAATTATTATGAAATATATTTACAAACCCTTAATAATATGGTAAAATATAGTTGAAGATAGTTAATCTTCAAATTAATAGAAAAGGAGTTGTAAAATTATGAAAGTAAACATTAGAGGAAATGGACAAGTAAAACTTTCTACATCAGCACGTGAGGACATTGAAAAAAAGGTATTGGTTTTAGAAAAACTATTTACTAATAGTGAAGCCATTACAGCCAATGTTTTATGTAAAGGGTATGAAAAATACTCAGTTGTTGAGATTACTATTCCAACTAAAAACATTATTTTAAGAGCCGAAAGCAAAGGTGATACGCTTTATATGGCAGTTGATAATGCCGTTGATAAAATAGAGCGACAACTCTTACGACACAAGAAAAAGGTTAATTCAATTATTCGTAAACGTGAAGGTATAGCTAATTACTTTAGTGATTTAGCTGAGGCAAATGAAAAAGAAGTAGATACCGATTTGACAAAAGTTAAGAACAAAGAAATTGAATTAACAGTAATGAGTCTTGAAGAAGCAATTATTCAAATGGAATTGTTAGATCATGATTTCTATACATTCATTAATGAAGATAATCATAAACAAACAATTGTATATCTTCGTCAAGATGGTGGATATGGAGTAATTGAACCAAAATAAATAGTTAACCAGTGTAGTAAATGCACTGGTTTTTTGTCTATAAAGAAATTACGTTTTTATAAAATAACAGAGTATATAACATTGTCTTTGTTAAGCAATTTTATTGTATTTTTTTAAATATTAAGTATAATAATTATATATCCGACCGAATGGTCGGTTGGGAGGAAGGATAAAAAATGAGTAAATATAGTGTAAAAAAACCCGTTACTGTGTTGATGTGTATTATGATTGTTATTGTCCTTGGTATTTATTCATTAACTAAGCAATCATTAGGTTTATTCCCAGAAATGAATTTACCTTATGTTGTTGTTGTAACCCCATATGTAGGAGCGAGTGCTGAAGACGTTGTGGAAAATGTCACAACCGTAGTCGAATCACAAGTAACATCAATGAATAATTTTTCAAGTGTACAATCAACATCAAACGCTAACTATAGTATCGTTATTGTAGAGTTTAATGATGGAACAAATATGGATTCAGTTATGATTGATTTAAGAACTAAACTTGATAATATTGAATTTCCAGAAGGTACTACTAAACCAACCATTTTAAAGGTTTCCCCTGATATGTTGCCAGTTATGACTGTTTCAGTTTCTATGGAAAATGATGAAACAGATCCAGAACAATCATTTATAAAAACAACACAATTTGTGGAAAGTGAATTAATCACAAGATTAAATAGAGTAGAAGGCGTTGCGGAAGTATCAATGAGTGGTGCTTCTTCAATTGTTGTTGAAGTTAATCTTGATCAAGAAATATTAAAAGCAAAAGGATATACGAATGATGAAATTTTATCATTAATTAAGGAACAAAACCATGATGAACTAATTGGTATTGCCCTTAACAATGGCAAGATTTGCATGCTAAAACTAGGTAATGCAATTGAAAGTATTGAAGATTTAAAAGAATTATCATTACCACTATCTAAAACAAATGAGGTGGTAAAACTAAAAGAATTGGCTGTTACAAATGGCATTAAATATACTGATCAAAATGCTGAAAGCTATTCAAAAGTAAATGGTAAAAAGACAATTACATTATCATTCCAAATGCAAAATGGTTCAGTTATTACGGATATTACAAAAGCAATTACTAAAGAACTTGATACTATCAAAAAAGAATACAATACTTTTGATTATTCCATTGTTCTTGACCAAGGTGAGTATATTAACATGGCTGTAAGTTCAGTTGTTGAAAACTTAATTTATGGTGCTATTCTTGCTATTGTAATATTACTACTTTTCTTAAGGGATTGGCGTCCTACATTAATTGTTGGGCTAGCTATTCCGATTTCTGTTATCGCAACATTTATGTGTATGTACTTTGCGGGCATTAATTTAAATATGTTGTCAATGGGTGGTCTTGCGATAGGTATTGGTATGCTAGTAGATAATGCTATTGTTGTTATTGAAAATATATTTAGACTTCGTAAAGAAGGAAAGTCAAAAAAAGACGCAGCTATCTATGGAGCAAAAGGTGTTGCCTCAGCTATTATCTCTTCGACAATTACCACAATTATTGTATTTGTTCCTGTTTTATTTTTAGGAGGAACAATTAAAGACGTTTTCGCGAATATGGCATACACAATTACTTTCTCGTTACTTTGTAGTTTAGTAATTGCGTTAACAATGGTACCAGCAATGGCTTCTAGGATGTTTAATGATCCTAATCACTGTCCAAAGTGTGATGCTGAAATTACTCCAACAGATATCAACTGCCCTTCATGTGGTAAAAAACTTAAAAAATATAAAGAGCCAAAACCTACAAAATCAGAATCAAAGTTTATGAAGTCATATGATAAAGTAATTAGATGGACGCTATCCCATAAATTAGTGGTCTTTAGTGGTGTTGTCCTTTTATTTATTATATCAGTGGCACTAGTATTTACTAAAGGTTTTGTATTATTGCCATCAACGGATGAAGGTTCTATATCAACAACAATTTCAGTTAATAACGAAATCCCATTTGATAAATTATCTAAATATACTGATGATTTAGCAAAATCAATTAAAGAATCTAGTAATGAAATTGAAACAGTTAGTGCAAGATTTGGTAATAGTAGTGGTATGATGTCTTTAATATCTAGTTCATCATTGAATGCCAAAAATATTTCAATTACAATTAAATTAGACGAAAAACATCGTAAAGCAACTGATTACTACGCAGATAATATAAAAAAGATTATAACTAAACATAATAGTACAGAAAATTTAAAACAATATGAAATAAACAAATCAGATATTTATGAAGTAGAAACTGAAAGTAGTTCAAGTAGTATTACGTCATTTACGTCAAGTGGTGTAAGTATTAGAGTAAAAGGCTATAATCTTGAAAAAATGGAAGAAGTTGCCGTAAAGATTAGTCAAATTATGAATGAAGTAGAAGGTACCAAGAAAGTAAGTAGTGGTGTTGTTGGTTCAGACAATAATCTTAAAATATATGTCAATAAAGAAAATGCAGCGAAAGCAGGTTTAACAGAACAAGATTTCATTGATAATGCTAAAGTAATATTTAACACAACAGGTCTCGATAGCATGACTACAGAAAACAAGACAAAGTTAGTTTTTAATGGTAGTGAATATGAACTTAATATTCCTTCAGAAGTTAACATTGCTGGAATTGGTCTTACAACTATTATGAAACTATTTGGTAGTTATGAAGACTTTCTTAAAAACTTTAAAGTATTTGATAAAAAAATCCTTAAAGTGATTGAGGATTCAGGCTTATCAGCATATACGTTTATGCCGACTGAATTTGCTGGTAAAAGCGTGGAAGAAATTTGGTTAATTGTTAAAAATAAATATGGTGGTGACTTTACTAAGGCCATGACTGAAGCAATGAAAGAAGGTATTAGTCTTGTTGTTAGTCCGTTTATTTATTATAGTGAATCTGAGAAGAAGTTGTATGATCGTAGCCAATTAGGTATAACTCTACCTGAAGATGCTGTTCCACTTGCAAGTAAAGCGGCTGGCAATGTTTTAGGAAGCGAAGATGACAAGGATGCAATATCATATGTAAAGAAAGTAACCGGATATAGCACTATTTTAAGTGATGGTAAATACCGCTATTTTAATGTAACATGTCGAGTTAATCAAGCATATAACGTTACCAAGGTATCAAGTGAAGTAAATAAGAGAATTGATGAGTACATTAATTCCAATGAGTTTGACGCGTATCGTGAAATTGTTCAAATAGAATATAAAGGGGAAAATGAACAAATCATGGATACTGTTAAACAAATGATAATTGCTTTATTAATAGGTATTCTACTAGTATACATGGTTATGGCAATTCAATTCCAATCATTAGTATATCCATTTATAGTTTTAGGCACACTCCCACTTGCCTTTACAGGTGGATTACTATTTGTTCTAATTTTTGGCCTTGAATTTAGTATTGTAGTATTAATGGGATTAATAATTCTAGTTGGGGTTGCGGTAAACAATGGTATTGTCTTAATTGACTATATAAATCAATTAAGAGAAGAAGGTTACACAATAAGAGAAGCTTGTGTCAATGCGACTAAAACCAGACTTCGTCCAATTTTAATGACTGCTCTTACGACAATATTTGGTTTAATATTTACGGCAATTGGCTTAAATAATGGAGCAGAACTTCTTCAACCACTTGCGGTAACGGCAATAGGTGGATTATTATATGCAACAATTCTTACTCTTGTGGTAATACCAATTATCTATATGGCATTTAACCATCGTAAAGTAAAGCAAGAAGAAAAAAAGGAAGCATAAAATGGCAACTACAAAAGAAAAAATAATTAATGCAGTAATAGATACATTAAATGAAAATTTTAACTATGATGAATTTAGTATGAGTAAAATTGCTGATAAAGTAGGAATCGGTAAGAGCACAATCTATGAATACTTTGATTCAAAAAGTGATTTGTTAATAGAAACAATAAAAGGGATTGTGGATTTATATATAAAACAAATGCTGATGCATGATTTTACTAATCTTAATTTTCACGATGCTTTTATTATGCAAATTTTAGATATTATTTCATGTGATTTTAATAAAAATGCTGTTTTTCATATTTTTACTCAACTTGATTTAGTAGTTAAAATCAAAGAAGAAGAAATAAAAGAAAAAATGGAAGATGCTAAAAAAACAGTTTTAGAAAGATTTGCATATATTTTCCATAAAGGAGTAGAAGAAGAAATTATAACAGCAAGTTATGATGCTAAAACTGAAACATTAATATCTGGATTACTTAGTACGATGATTTGTCGTCAAATTAATAATTCAATAGGTACGAATGAAGAAATAGCCGAATATCTATATAATGTTGTTGTTAAAATATTAAATTAAGCTTATAAATAAAAGTGTTTAGTAGTGGTACTAGACACTTTTTCTAACTTAAATGCACATATATACATTTCTCTTTCTTTTTTCATGTTTTTTTGGTATAATATATTATAAGAAAGAGGGAGTAACAATGAAAAAACCAAAGATAATTGTAATGGATATGGGTGGAACACTATTAGATAGTAGTGATGTGAATTTTGAACTTGGAGTAAAATACATCTATGATCATTACTGTATACATGATACTTCATACGATGCATTATTAGAAGATTATAAATTAATTTGTGAAAGTGGATTTAAGAAAAGAGATAATGATAATTTTGAACTTAACTTTCATAACGCCTTAAATTATATAGATAAGACAGTAGGATTTAATGAAGAAGTTGATTATTACCAGATAGAAAAAGAATTTGTTGATGTAACGATGCCAAGAATTCTTGTTGATGGTGTTGATTTATTTTTAGAAACGACTAAAAAACTTCAAATACCAGTTTATGTGCTTAGCAATAGTTGCTTTAGTAGTGAAGAGTTAAAGCATGAATTAAAGGAATTTAAAATAGAAAATTATTTTGAAGATGTTTTATCTAGTGGTGACTATTTAATGAGAAAACCAAGTGAAATCTTTTATCGTTTAATTATTAAGACAATTAAGCGTAAATATCCAGATATTTCTTTAAATGATATTTGGTATATTGGCAATGATTACCGGTGTGATGTTGTAGGTGCAAGTTCATCTGGTTTAACTAGTGTTTGGTTAAATCGTTTAAATCAAAAAAACATTAATAATCTTAATATTATTGAAGTTAACAGTTATTCTGCGTTAATTAAGAGGTTAACAAATGAATAAACAGGGATACGAAGAGTTTAAAAAAGAATTATCCGAGCTTGCTTTACGTGAAATTAAGCCAACATTACTGCTTCACAGCTGTTGTGGACCTTGTAGCACACATGTTCTAAATCTTTTATCAAAATACTTTAAAATTACTATTTACTATTACAATCCCAATATTTACCCTCTTGAAGAATTTGAGAAAAGATTAAATACCCAAAAGGAATTATTATCAAAACTTGATTATCATGTTGACTTAATTGTTGATAGAGATGATTATAAGGTGTATTTAAAAAATGTTGATGAATACAAACATTTAGGTGAGAAAAGTCTGCGTTGCTATAAATGCTATGAATTTAGAATGGTAAAGCTACAACTTACAGCAAGACGTTATAACTTTGATTACTTTACTACTACTCTATCAGTAAGTCCTCATAAGAATAGTCTTTGGATTAATGAAATTGGTAATAGTTTAAGTACTAATGAATGTAAATATTTATATTCAGATTTCAAAAAAGAAAATGGATATTTGGATTCTACAAATCTAGCCAAACAATATGAATTATATCGACAAGATTATTGTGGCTGTCATTTTTCACTTGAGGAAGCTATCAAAAGAAGAGAAGAAAAAGAGCGAAAAATGGAAAAATAAAAGTAAAAAAGTTAAACGAAATTTACTTTAAATAATGAAAAAGATAAATGCTTGAAAAAAAAGCAAAAAAATGATATTATATATATAAGATGAAAGGAAGTGTCCTCATGTTTAAAAAATTATTTGATCCATCATATAAAGAATTCAAAAGATGTGAGAAACTAGCTAATCAAGTAGTTGCATTAGCTGATGAATATAAGAAATTAACTGATGATGAGTTAAAACACAAAACAGTTGAATTTAAAGAAAGACTAGCGAAAGGAGAAACATTAGATTCTTTACTTGTTGAAGCTTTCGCAACCGTAAGAGAAGCATCTACACGTGTACTTGGACTTACACCATTTAAAGTACAAATCATTGGTGCCGCCGCAATGCATTTTGGTAATATTGCGGAAATGAAAACTGGTGAAGGTAAAACATTAACTAGTGTTATGCCTGCTTACTTAAATGCTTTAACAGGTGAAGGTGTTCATATTGTAACTGTTAATGAATACCTTGCAGGACGTGATGCGACAGAGATGGGAGCAGTTCATAAGTTTTTAGGACTAACCGTCGGTTTAAATCTTCGTGATATGACTCCGGAAGAAAAACAAGCTCAATATAACTGTGATATTACCTATTCAACCAATAATGAACTTGGATTTGACTACTTACGTGACCATATGGTAATTTATAAAGAACAAATGGTTCAACGCCCTCATATGAATTTTGCGATTGTGGATGAAGTTGACTCGATTTTAATTGATGAAGCGAGAACTCCACTTATTATTTCAGGTGGTGAAAAGAAGGGCCCTAACCTATACTTACAAGCTAATACTTTTGTTAAAGGCTTAAGAGAAAAGAATGATCAAAATCCAGATGGTGATTATGAAATAGATGTTAAAGATCAACATGTTACAATTACCGAACAAGGTATTGAAAAGGCTCAAAGATTCTTTGGAGTTGACAACATCTATGATGTAAGATATGTTAATTTAGTACATCATATTAATAATGCCTTACGTGCAAACTATATAATGTTTAGAGATAAAGATTATGTTGTTCAAGATGGTACCGTAATTATCGTTGACCCATTTACAGGTCGTTTAATGCATGGCCGTCAATATAGTGAAGGTTTACATCAAGCATTAGAAGCAAAAGAAAATGTTGAAATTAAAAAGGAAACAAGAACTCTTGCGACAATAACCTTTCAAAATTACTTCAGAATGTACAAAAAACTTGCCGGTATGACTGGTACCGCAAAAACTGAAGAAGAGGAATTTAGAAATATTTACAATATGCTTGTTGTTGAAATTCCGACTAATATGCCAGTAATTAGAAAGGACGAACCTGACCTAATCTTTAGATCAGAAGAAGCTAAATATAGAGCTATTGCTAAAGAAATAAAGGAACGCCATGAAAAAGGACAACCTATTCTTGTTGGTACTATTTCTATTGAAACCAGTGAACTATTATCAGGTATTTTAAAAAGATATGGTATTCCTCATAATGTTTTAAATGCTAAACAGCATGAAAGAGAAGCTGAAATTGTTTCAAAAGCTGGTTTAAAAGGTGCCGTAACAATCGCCACAAACATGGCTGGTCGTGGTACAGATATTAAACTCGGTGAAGGAGTGGTTGAACTTGGCGGTTTAGCTGTTATTGGTACTGAACGTCATGAAGCGCGTCGTATTGATAATCAGTTACGTGGACGTAGTGGTAGACAAGGTGACCCTGGTTATAGCCGTTTCTATTTATCAACTAAAGATGAATTAATGGTACGTTTCGGTGGTGAACGATTTGAAAGAATTTTAGGTATGATTGCCGCGCCTGATGCAGAAGGTAATGAAACTCCACTAGAATCAAAAATGTTTAGTCGTTTTGTGGAAAGTGCACAACGTAAAATAGAAGGTTACAACTATGATCGTCGTAAAAGTGTTGTTGAATATGATGAGGTTTTAAGAAAACAAAGAGAAATTATTTATGGTCAAAGAAAAGACATTTTATTCTTAGAAGATGTTGAACCAATTATTAAAAATATGATGAAATCAGTGACAACTAGCCTTGTTCCTACATTCCAAGATCCTGAAAATAAGAAGGCAAAAGGGGTAATGATAGATCGCTTTATGGATGAGTTTATCAATAAATACTTTAATATGGGAACCTTTGAACCATTTGAATTTGAAGATAAACAAATACCAGAAATTGAAGAAATGGTATATAACAAGCTAGTTAGCAACCTAGATGAGAAAAAGGAATTAGTTCCACCAGAAATTCATCAGGAATTTATGAGAGTAATCTTATTACGTACTGTTGATAAATATTGGATGGATCACATTGACAAGATGAGTAGTCTCCGTCAAAGTGTAGGATTACAAGCTTATGCTCAAGTTAATCCATTAAGAGAGTACCAAATTATTGGTTTCGACATGTTTAATGAATTAATTGCGAATATTGAAAGTGAAGTTACAGTTTATGCAAGTAGAGCTCAACTTCGTGATAATTTACAACGTGAACAAGTAGCCAAACCTACAGGAACTCACTCAGGCAATGATGAACCACAAAAACGTAAACCAATTGTTAATAAAGACAAAAAACCTGGTCGTAATGATCCTTGTCCTTGTGGTAGTGGTAAAAAATACAAATACTGCTGTGGAATGAACGAAAAATAAAAAGTGATAAAAATGATAATGCTAAATGTAGCTTATCATTGTTTATCATCGGTTAGCATTATTAATTAGGAGGCAGCATGGAAAAGTTTGAAATAACCAAAGCATTTGAAGACTTTACAACAAGACTTAAGGCTCTTGATAAAGTTTTAAATATTGAAGAAATGAAACAAGAAATCAAAAATAATGAACAAAAAATGTTAGATGCTGCTTTTTGGAATGATGCGAAAACTGCTACTTCATTTGTTCAACATAACAATGAAATGAAAGAAACCATCAATACTTTTGAATCACTATGCAAGATTAATGAAGAAATAGAAATGATTTTGGAATTAGATGATGTATCTTTATATGATGAAGCAGCGGATATTATCAAAACATTAAATAAAAAATTAGAAAAATTTGAAATTTCACAATTACTTAATGAACCATATGATCATTTAAATGCCATTATGGAATTGCATCCAGGGGCTGGGGGTACAGAATCTCAGGATTGGACGCTAATGTTATATAGAATGTACAAAAGATATGCGGAAAGAAATAATTTTGAATTTGAATTAATTGATTATGAAGAAGCAACTGATGCTGGACTAAAGAGTGCAACCTTTATGATTAAAGGAAAAAATGCATATGGCACACTAAAAGGTGAAAAGGGCGTTCATAGATTAGTTCGAATCTCTCCATTTGATAGTAATGCAAGACGGCATACAAGTTTTTCTGGTTGTAATGTTACTCCAGAAATTGATAGTAATGTCAATGTTGAGATTAACCCAGATGACATAAAAATTGATACATATCGTTCTAGTGGAGCAGGTGGACAGCATATTAACAAAACTGACTCGGCTGTTCGAATTACCCACCTCCCAACTGGTATTGTGGTAAGTTGTCAAAATCAACGTAGTCAAATTCAAAATAAAGAAAAAGCGTTGCAAGTTTTAAAATCAAAAATATATCAAAGAGAATTAGAAAAACAAGAGAGTATGCTAAAAAATATTAGTGGTGAATTACTAGAAAATGGTTTTGGTAGCCAAATTAGAAGTTATATTCTTCATCCTTATTCACTAGTTAAAGATCACCGAACTTTAGTTGAATCAACTAATCCAACAAATGTTTTAGATGGCGATTTAGATATTTTCATTGATGCATACTTAAAGTGGAATAAAAAAAATTAATGGTGATTATATGAAAAAAATATTTACAAAAAGAAACTTAAAAGAATTTTTCTTTATAAATATTGGTGTACTTTTAATGGCCGCAGCCTATTCATTTCTTCTTGATCCCAATAATATTGTTATTGGTGGAGTTGGTGGTATTGCAACAATATTAAAGGATGTTACTGGGATATCTTCATCACTTTTTATTCTAATATTAAATGGTGTTCTTTTAATAGTAGCGTTGATATTTGTTGATAGATCATTTTTCTTAAAAACAATTTATGCTTCACTTATTTATCCGGTGTATTCTTACCTTTGTGAATTGCTTTATAAAAACTTTTTATCAGGTAGTTTACCTAACATCTTGAAGTTTCAAGCTGATAATCCTACGTTAGATACTAATATAGCATCAGCAGGGGCGTATTTAGTAGTAGTAATTTTTGGCGCTGTTATTACGGGATTTGGTTTAGGTCTTGCGATTAGAAATGGATCATCAACTGGTGGTGTTGACATAATTCAAAAAATATTGTTAAAGTATTGTAAGATTCCGTTTTCTATTAGTTTGATTATAATTGATGGAACTATCGTCTGTGCATCAGGTATTTATTTCCATAATGCTTTTGTTATTCTTTATGGAGCAATTTTCATTTTTGTTTCTGGCTATGTAATGGATTCAATAATCTTTAGTGGTTTTAATGCTAGATGCGTCAATATTGTTACGACCAAACCTGAAGAAATTAAAGAACAAATATTTAAAATTCTTGGCCGAGGAATTACAATTGTTGCAGCTAAAGGTGGTTACACTGGTAATGATAAAACAATCCTAGTTTGTGTTATGCATAATCAAGAGTTTTATAAAATGAAAGAAATAATTAGAAACATTGATGAAAAAGCCTTTATTTATATTACAAGAGCTAGTGAAGTTCATGGTGAAGGCTTTTCACCAGAGATAGTAGGTTCTGATGAAAACACCAAGTGAAGTTAAAATTTTACTGGTTGAACAAAAAGGTAAAAAGTATTTAGTTTACACGGATATTGATGATGATCCCATCATTTTTACGGAAGATGGTTTAGTTGAAAATAGAATTATTAAGGGAACAACTTTTGATAAAAAAGAATGGAAGAGTATTGTAAAGAACAAAGACAATCTTTTAATTTTTGATAAAGTTTTACATTATATTGATTTTAAACCACGTACAACTAAAGAAGTAATTAAATATTTGAAGGATAAAGAAGTAAATACAGACGATATTAATAAAATTATTACAAGACTAGAAAACATTCATTATCTTGATGATGATAAATATGCCTCACAATTTATTCTAGAAGGAATTAAAAATAAAAAAGGCCCAAGTTTAATTGTTTATCAACTAGAACAATTAGGTATTGAATCAAGTATAATTAATCAAATGATTAAGGAGTATGATACTGATACAGAATATCACAATGCTTATGATGTTGCTAGTAAATATCAAAAGCAAAATGCCAAATATCCCGCTAAAAAACAAAAAGAGTTAATTTATCAAAAACTATTAAGAAATGGTTATCATAGTGAAATTATAAATAGAGTTTTAGGAACTCTTGAATATACTGAAGACTCACAAGAAAATCTTGAAAAAGAATATGAACAACTTTTACATAAAACAACTGATCGTAATAAGATTATTACTTCACTCCTTACAAAAGGATATAAATACGAAAACATAAAAAAACTTTTTAATAAATAGTCTAAATAGTAAAAAATATTCATATATATTAGTGGTGATATAAATGAATACAAAAAAGAGATTAGTTAAAGAGGGATTACGTAATATAGGTAATAATTTAGTAAAAGAACAAGAAATAGAAAAAAACTTATACTATGAAATTTCTAAGGAAATTCATCAAGACAAGAAAAAACAAACAAATAAATAAATAAAATTCAGGGCAGGGTGTAATTCCCGACCGGTGGTATAGTCCACGAGCATTAGCATGATTTGGTGAAATTCCAATACCGATAGTAATAGTCTAGATAAAAGAATTATATAAAACAATGCCCTCATTTGAGGGTATTTTTGTTTAGAGGTGTGATATGAAAAATCGACAAACATTAATTAATAGAATAACAAAAGTAGGAATATTTGGAGCTTTAAGCATTATTCTTTATGACTTTATAAAGTTTCCACTCCCATTTTTTCCATCATTTTTAGAAATCAATTTCTCAATGTTACCAATTATTTTAATAGCACTTGCCTATGGACCACTCGATGCTTGTATAATTGTAATATTAAGGTTTTTACTTAAACTACCACTGTCACATACGGCATATGTAGGTGAATTAGGTGATTTAATTATTGGCATATTAACTATTATCCCTAGTAGCTTATGTTATAAATATAATCGAACCAAAAAAGGCGGAATTATATCGCTAACTATTGCTTTTTTCATTTGGATTATTGCGGGAACTCTTTCAAATTTAGTTACTATTCCAATTTACATTAAAATGTTTTACAATGATGTGCCAACCCTAATTAAAGACTTAAGTATGATCCCAGGAATAAATGAATCTAATTATATGATCAAATATTTATTGTTTGGAGCTTTACCATTTAATGCCTTAGTAGCATTTATAGTATGTTTAATTACTTACTTGGTTTATAAAAAAATATCCATCATTTTTAAACATGATTTTCTAAAAAGCAGTAATCATAAATTAAAAGTTATGGTTATGATAGATTCATTTAAAGGAACATTAACATCAAAAAAAGCCGGGAACATAGTAAAAGAAGAATTGGAAAATGATAATACCTTAATTAATATGATTCCAATTTCTGATGGTGGAGAAGGATTCCTTGAAGTAATAAAAGAAGTTAAAAATCTTGAATATAAAACATTACAAGTTCATGACGCAATAGGAAGAATTCATCAAGCAAGATATTTGTATGATAATAATGAATATACAGCTTATTTTGAACTTGCGGAAACATGTGGTATTAATAGTTTAAAAAAAGAAGAACTAAATCCGTATCATGCTTCAAGTTATGGTTTGGGTGAACAAATTAAACAAGCCCTACTAATAAACAAAATTAAAAAGATAGTCGTAGGCATTGGTGGTAGTGCAAGTTCAGATGCTGGTAGTGGCATGCTTGAGGCACTTGGTGTTAGGTTTTATGATGAATCGGGAAAAATCATAAATAATTTAAATAATGAAGGATTAGCGAAAGTTGAGGACATCGATACGGTTGAGGCAAATAATATTTTAAAAAATATTGATATAGTTGTATTAACCGATGTTACTAATCCACTTCTCGGCAAAAATGGTGCTGTATACGTTTTTAGTCCCCAAAAAGGTGCAACACCCAATGATTTACCAATACTTGAAGCCAATATTAAACATTTCGTCGATGTTATAAAGTCCAAATTCCCAGACTATGATTTATCTCAAACTAAAGGTGATGGTGCAGCTGGTGGAGTAGGTTTTGCGTTTAGCAAAATATTAAGTGCAACTTTAATGTCAGGTGCAGAGTCTATCCTTGATTTAGTTGATTTTAATCAAATATGCAAAACATATGATGTGATTATAACAGGCGAAGGCAAATTTGATAGTCAAACATTGAATGGTAAAATTATAAAAGGAATTATGCAGTATCAACCAAAACGTTTAATAATTGTTACTGGTATTTCAGAAATTACCACAAAACAAGCAGAAGTATACGCAATTGTACCTACGATTTGCACATTAGAAGAATCAATGAGAAACCCAGAAACTGCTCTAAGAAAACTAATAAAAACAATAAAACTTAAATGACTTGAAAAAAAGTACAAATAATGCTAAAATATAAAAAAGAGGTAAAATTATGAGTGAAAAGAAATGTAGTAATTGTGGATTTGAATTAAACGAAGATTCAATGTTTTGTACAAATTGTGGAATGAGACAAATAACTAAAACTATTCAAGAACCCAAATCAAGATGTGTAGAATGTGGCCATGAAATAGCCAATGGTACTGTTTTTTGTACAACATGTGGTGCGAAACAACCTAAAAAGGTTGTAGAAGAAACACCAAAACTAGTATGCCCAGTCTGTGGCACACCACTAGAAGAAGGAACAAAGTTTTGTACATCATGTGGCACAAAACTAGATAGTAGTGAAGAACCAGAACAAGTAGAAGAAACACCAAAACTAGTATGCCCAGTCTGTGGCACACCACTAGAAGAAG